>TARA_R110000751_G_scaffold90246_1_pt1 | contig 20562 bp, 32 predicted proteins | sample TARA_R110000751 | Tara Oceans TARA_R110000751 (sample SAMEA4398001) | marine metagenome | biome: Polar Biome; feature: [MES] marine water layer (ENVO:01000295) within the mesopelagic zone...; material: water (ENVO:00002006), including particulate matter (ENVO:01000060) such as...... | reverse complement strand
GCCTTATCTGTCAATGATAGAACAAGAAATGACTACAAAGCTATTCAAGAAAACAGAGCAAGGAAAACTATTTATTGAATTTAATACTAATGCTTTACTGAGGGGAAACCCAAAAGAACGGGCTGACTATTATAGAACAATGCTAAATATAGGCGCAATGACAATAAATGAAGTTCGCCAAAAAGAAAATATGAATGTCGTGGAAGATGGTGATAATTTATTTATGCAGTTGAACATGGCGACAGTTGAACAAATAGTTCAAGGCACACCAGATGAGGTGGTGGAAATTGATGAAGAAATTAATGAAACAGAAATTACAGAATAAAAAAAACTATTATGAAAAAAACAAGCAAAAGAGCAATACAAGAAATACTAGAAGATGAAGAAACTATCACAATTGTTTATGAAAAAGAGGGGGAAACTGAAACCGAAATTGATATTGAAGAACTGGCAGAAGTACTTGATGAAACAATTACTAATTTTATTGATGGAGAAGTTGAGGGTGAAGAAGTGGTTGATGAAGAAGTGGAAGAAATTGAAGATGAAACTGATGTAGATGAAGATGAAGAAACAGAAGAAGATTTGGAGGAAGATATTGAAGATGATGAGGAAGATGTTGAAGAGGATGAAGAGGATATTGTTGAAGATGAAGAAGATGAAATTGTTGATGAGGAAGAAGAGGAAGAAGTAGTTGATGAAGAAATTGATGAAGAAATTGATGAAGATGAAGAAGTAATTGAAGAGGAAGAGGAAGATGAGGAAGAGGAAGATGAGGAAGAAGATGAAGAAGAGGAAGAAGAAGAAAATTCAAGAAACATCTGGGACAAAAAAGATAATACAGAAAAGCGCTTTTTCAAAGTTGAAACAAGAGTAACAAAAAAAGGAAAGAAGAATGTAGTGGAGGGACATGCTGCGGTGTTCGGAGAATTATCTGAGGACTTGGGTGGCTTTAGGGAGAAAATTAATAAAGGCGCTTTTGATGGCGTACTTGATAATGATGTACGAGCATTCTTTAATCATGACCCAAATTTTTTACTGGCTCGTACTTCAAGCGGTACTCTAAAACTGGGGATTGATAAAAGAGGTTTAAAATACTCTTTTGATGTTCCTGATACAAGCGCTGGGCGTGACTTACTTGTTTCAATGAAACGGGGAGATATTACACAAAGTAGTTTTGCTTTTACAGTTGAAAAAGATAGCTGGGGTGAAAGTAAAAAAGGAACTGAAATAAGAACTATTGAAAAGGTAGGAAGATTATTTGATGTTAGTCCAGTTTCAATACCCGCTTATCCAACTGCAAATGATTTATCAATAGCACAAAGAAGTCGCATGACTTTCAAAGACAAAACAAAAATGAGAAGTGAGCAAGATTATGAGTACAAAAGAAGTTTGTTAGAATTAAAAATTAATATACTAAAAAGAAAATAAAATGAAAAAGAGTTTAAACTTAAAAGAAACTCGTTCTGGATTAGTTACCAAATTAGAAGATGTCCATGCGAAAGCAACATCTGGGAAAAGGGAACTAACTAAGACTGAGGGTAAAAATGTAGATACTTACATTTCAAAAATTGATGACTTAGATGTATCAATAAAAAGAGCAGAAAAAATTGAAGCTGAATTAAGAGCAAATGTTTCTGTGGCTGGTGCGCCAGTTCAAAAGGTAGCGGCTGACAAGCGTTATTCAATACAAGCGGCTATTCAAGGGATGGTGAACGGAAGTTTATCTGGTATTGAAAAAGAGTATGACCAAGAGGCAAGATTGAATAATACTATTACGGGATTAGGAGTACCTACTTTCGCAATGGGGGAAAAAAGAAACAACCCTCAAGTTACTTCAAATGCTGCGGGACTTATTCCTACGGAAGTTGGAGACTGGGCTGAAACTTTACAGAACAGAATGGTATTAGGTGACCTAGCAACTTTCATGAACGGCTTAACTGGTGACATGAAACTTCCTACACTAAGTGGAACTACTGCGGGTTGGACGGCTGAATCAACTGCGGCTGCGGTTACTACTGCGACTGATGCTGCGACTGTAATAGGTTCAAGTACTTTACAACCTAAACAATTAGATGCATACATGGATATTTCAAAGATGTTATTAGCACAAACTAACTCATCTGTTGAAAACATTATTCGTGAAGATATGAATAACGCAATAGCTTCAACTTTAGAAAATGCGGTATTAAGTGCGAATGCTGGTGGAGCTGCAAGTCCTGAGGGAGTATTCAATGCGGGTACTGGAACGGCTGCGGCTGCGGCGACTTACGCTGGGATATTAGCTTTACAAGAAGCTCTTGAAACTGCAAATGCAGACTTCGGTAGAGTAGCTTATATAACAACTCCAGGCGGTAGAACATTATTGAAAAATGTAATTGGACAACCTTTAGCGGGTGCGGTTGCAAATGGTTATACTAACGGACAACCTATTTGGTCAGAAGATTTAATTGATGGCTATACGGCTCGTTCAACTGGAAATACTGATGTAGTTGCGGGTGGTGCTCCTGACCAAGGATTAGTTCTTGGAAGATGGGATGACTGTGTAATTGGTCAATTTGGAACTGCTCTTGATGTGGTTGTTGATCCTTATACTTTGGCTTTAAATGGACAAGTAAGAATTGTGATTATGTCTTACTGGGATGCTATTTATAGACGAGCAACTAGCTTTCAATATACATATATATAGATTGATTTTTGGGCGATTTTGGGGGTGGATTTCACCCCCGATTTCACTCAATTTTTGATGATATTAAAGAAGTAGTTAGATTGTACTGAGTAGTGTTTCTAGCCCTCTGAGGGAACTTTGACACATCAAGTATATGCTAGTATTAAAAAGTAAAGTTCGTTGATTTACTAGGTTGAAATGAAAGGTAAAAAAAAATATACAAAGCAAAAATAAAGAGGTAAAAAACACACTAAAAAATGAGCAGAAACGCATATATTGAAACACTAAGTTCAACCTCTTTAGTAACTCAAGCTGAGGCAAAAACACATCTCCGAGTTTCGCAAGATGATGACAATACTTACATCGACAATTTGATTTTAGTGGCTCAACAAACTATTGAAAATTACTGCAATTTATTGTTATTCCGAACAACTGTCATTCAGCGTGGAAATTGCTGGGTGGATGTTTCAAGTCTATATTTTTCGCCAGTTAAAAATTCTGGGGCGGCTGCGGTAACTCATATAAAATATTATGATGTAGACAATGTTTTGACAAGTTGGGCGGCTACGAATTATATAGTTGATATTTATAGTCAGCCAGTCAGAATAGGTCTAGCTCCTGGAATAGCTTTGCCAGGACTTGCAAATAGAATAGATGCAATTGAAGTTAAGTATTCAATTGGAACAAATACTGTCGCTGATATTCCTATGGCTTTGAAACAAGCGTGTCTGATTTTAGTTGGACAATGGTATGAAAATAGACAAGAGGCAGTAGTAGGTAGGTCAGTGGGAACAATACCTATGACTGCAAGATATTTGATGGAGCCGTATAAAATTCAAACTTTAGGAATTGATGTATGTTAGACATAGGAAAATTTGATAAAACAATATTAATTCAGTTAGCCGAATTGGGTACTGATGAAATGGGTGGCACTCAATACGATTGGTCTAGTGGGTTTTCTCAATGGGCTTTTATTGAATGGAAAGATGGAATATCTGAAAACAAGAATGAAACAACCTCATCAAGAGTAACTGTTGAATTTACAATACAAAATGTTTCAGATGCTCAACAATTAGTTTCTGCTAATGCTTATCGTATTGCCTATCCCATAAATTTGGGAGCAGTTATACCATTAAAAACTCAGTATTATACCATCACGGGAATTAAATTATATGGAGGTAGGGAAAAATATAAAACTCTAGTAACCCATCTGGCGACAGATACAAAGCCGACTGCAATATGATAACAATGAAATTAGAGGGAGGCTCTTTAGCGAATAGAGTTTTTTTTAATGTCACCCGCGATATTAAGGATAGGAGGAAGATAATAAAAGAAGTATTGAAACCCGCTGCAAAAATCGTGGCAAAGGTAATGAAAGGAGATGCTCCAGTATTAACAATGGCTCCCGCATTTAATGTTTACAGGGGGGGGAAACTTTATGTTAGCGTCAAACCTGCTCAACTGAAAAAGTCAGTTGGTATTTTTGCAACTGCCTCAACTAGAAAAGCGGGGGCGATAAATATAGGACCACGATATAAAAAAGGAGTTTGGACAAAGCCAGACAAAGGGGGATGGTTTATGCACATGGTTCAATTTGGAACGGCTTATGTCCGCCCTCAGCCATTTGTTTTACAGGCACTCTTAAAAACTAAGTCAGGAGTAGGAAGTCTAATGAAAAAAGGAATGGAGAAAAGATTGAGGCAAGTAATAAATAAAGAGGGGAAAGGAATTTTAGTAATGGCGTAATGATTGAAAAAGCAATATATAATATATTAAGTAATGACGCTGGACTATCCACTACTCAAATTAGTTTCGGAGATTTGCCTGACATGGTAGCGGGGGGGGACTTTATTGTTTTTTACAGAATAAACACTGAGCCGTATGATACTAAAAGTGGGCGCTCAACTTTAGATGATGCCTCAGTTCAATGTAATATATTCTCCCCCTCAGCAAGTCAAGTATCTACACTGGCTGAAACGGTCAGGGGCGCTCTAGACAGGACTTCGGGAACTTTTGGGGGTGTAGTAGTGCAAAGCATACAATTTACTAATCAGGCGAGTTTATTTGATTTCAATGATAGTTACAACCCAAAAGGTATATATCAAATGAATCAGAGTTATTCATGCAGAACTGTGCCGACTTACATATAAACAAAAAAAGAAAAAAAATGGGACATACAAAACACACTTTAATAGCAGATTTCGGAACTCAAAAAGAGGGAGCTTCAATTATAGTAGCTGACTGCAAAGCTGACTACTTTATTGAGAATGGATATATAAAAGGGAAGAAGAAAAAAACAAAAACAAAAAAGATTGAAGAAGTAAAGGAAGAAGTAAAGGAAGTAATAAAAGAAAATTAACATAATAAAGAAAAAATAACATGGCAACAAGTAATGTAATAAACGGAACGCTATGCGTTCTATCAACGGGAGCAACCCTAGCTGGAGCAACTCCTTTCGCATTTTCTACAAGCGCATCAATTTCTTTATCTATGGACTCAAGGGACATTTCAAATAAGGGCTCCGCTGGTTGGAGACAATTATTGGAAGCACAAATGTCTTGGAGTGCATCGGTTGAGGGGTTATATGCTTTTGAAGATTCGACTGCGACTGCGGTAAAAAACTATGATGAGATGTACGACTTATTAATTTCAAGAGTACCTACATGGCTTGATCTAAATACGGGAGTAGCTGGTGACTTTTCCTATAATGGAGAGGTTTACATCACTTCATTAGAGCAAAGCGCTCCAATGGAAGATAATATGACATTCTCCGCTTCATTTGAGGGGACTGGTATATTAAACAAAGTAACAAATTAATAACCTGGATGAGGTCTTGGAGTATTCTACCTTTCGTGGTTTACTCCTTGACTGACTCCTTTAATTAAAAAAAACACGAAAGATATGTTTGAATATGTAATAGTAAACGAAAAAAAGTTTCCTTGTAAATTTGGCTTTAATGCTTTAAGACACTTTTCAAGAATAACGGGAACCTCCATACAAGATATGGGACAACTTGGTAATGACATGAACTTTGATACTGCAATACAGTTGATATTTTGCGGATTAATGGATGGAGCAAGAGCGGCAAAAGAGAAGTTCAATTATACAGTTGATGATTTGGGAGATGATTTAGATTATGACATGGATGCAATTGAAAGATGTATGTCTTTATTTACTGAGCAAATGGGCGGAATGAATAAAGATAAAAAAAAAGCGCCTACAAAAGTAGCGGGGAAAAAGAAGAAGTAGTCAGCTGGACTTTTGATAAGATTGAAGAATTAGGGTTGGGACAACTGGGAATGAGTTATGAGAATTTATATAATTTAACTCCAAGAGCGTTCTGGAATGCGGTGGATGGGTACTGGTTAGATGCTGAAAATAAAGATAGAAAGGAATGGATTAGAACGAGGTGGCAAACTTGTTTATTGTTAAATGTTCATTTACCTAGAAAAAATCAAATTAGGGCGAATAAATTAATAAGATTTGACTGGGAGGCAGAAGATGAAACCAAGGTGGCGAGTTATGAAGATGTGAAGTTCCAATATGATAAAATGATTAAACGCAAAAAAGTTAAATAATGGGTGATACGGCTTTAAATGTCCGACTCGGTGCGAAAACGGCTGAGTTCAATAAAAAGATAGCGGGAGCGGGAGCAAAACTTCAGAAATTTGGCGCTCAAGTTGGAAAAGTGGGAAAAAGTATGACCATGATGGTAACTGCTCCACTTTTGGCAGCGGGAGCCGCCTCAGTAAAACTTTCGCTTGACTTTCAAAAATCTATGACTAAGATACAAACCTTAGTCGGTAGAACTACTGGAGAAATTGCTCACATGAAAAAGGAGGTATTGAAATTATCTTCTGAAAGCGCTCAGTCCCCAAAAGATTTAGCAGATGCACTTTATTTTCTGGAGTCTGGTGGATTAAAAGCTGAAAATGCTATTGAAACTCTAGAAACAGTTGCAAAAGGAGCTGCTATCGGACTGGGGGAGATGGAGTCAATAGCGACAGTTGGAGCGGCTGCTCAAAATGCCTACGGAATAGAAACTATTACGGCAAGTGATGCAATTGATAAATTTGCAGTTATGGTTCGTACTGGGATGTTTGATGCTGAACAACTTTCATCGGTTTTAGGGAAACAATTAGGAACGGCTGCGGAACTTGGAATAAGTTTTGATGAGGCTGGTGCTTATATTTCAACTTTTACTTCTGTAACGGGTGATGCTACGGGAGCTACTACGAGTTTTGGAGCGATAATGGATGTATTCACTAAATTAGATGTAAAGCCCACCGAAAATCAAGCAGTAGCACTTGACAAAATTGGATTGTCAGCGGGTCAAGTAAAAGAGATGTTATCTGAAAAGGGCTTGATGGGTACGATGAAGCACCTAAAAGGAGAGTTTGACAAAAATGGAGTGTCAATGGGCGCTTTCATGACAAGTAGTGTAGCTTTAAAAGGGTCACTGACTGTTTTAGGAAATCAAGCTGGAGCATACTCTGATAATCTTGAGCAAATGCAAACTTCAACGGAGAACGCTGGAGCAGTACAAGAGGGCTTTGCAGTTACATCAGAAACTGATGCCTTTAAGATGGAACAGTCAATGAATAGCATCACAGTTGCGGGGGTGGGATTAGGTGATGCACTAGTGCCAGTTGTCCAAAAGATTACAGAAAAAATAAACGAATTAACAACATGGTGGAATGGGCTTGATAAGTCAAGTCAAGACAATATTGCTAGTTGGATAGTATGGATTGCAACTGTTGGACCTGTTTTAATGATTGTCGGAAAAATGATTACTCTGGGAGGAAGTGCAATTAAAATGTTCAAGACATGGAATGCAGCCGTTAAAGTGGCTGGAGGTATTCAGATGTGGTTTAATGGTGTTATGGCTGCAAACCCTATAAGCATAATCATTTTAGCTTTCACGGCTCTGGTTGCTGCTATTTGGTATTTTGCAACTTCAAATTCAAAGGTCGCAATTGATGTAAGAAATGTATTTGGAGCAATGGCAAATGTAGTAATTGGAGCAATAAATTCCTTAATAAAAGGGATAAATAAATTTAGTTCAAAATTTGGATATTCAATTCCCACTATTAAGAAGTTTGGAAAAGAAGCATATCCCGCCGTCAAAGTTGTAAAAGAAGAAGTAAAAGATACAACTAAAGAGGTTGAAAATTTAAACAAATCATTTGCAAATATAAAACCGCCTCCGCCGATAGATATTGAGGTTGAGGGTGGAGATGATACTGGTGGTGGTGGTGATGGGAATGAAGAACAAGCTGCAATTGATGCTCAAGCCGTAAAAGATGCAGAAGATTTGGCAAAGAAAAAAGAGGATGCCGAAGCAAAGTCATTGGAAAATATTGCAAAATTGAAACAACAATTTGCCGTTCTGAATGCAACAACTGACCAAGAGGCAGCAAGAATTTCACTTGATAATCAGGAGGCAAACGCTCTAGGAAAAGTAACCGCTGAGGAAAATGGCGCTGAGGAAAGGATGTTAATTGAAGATAATTTTGCGAAAAAGCGTTCAAAGTTATTAGCAAAGCAAGATAAAGAAAATAAGAAAATTGCTGATAATACCGCTACCGCATGGGAGGAGTCATTAGCTAAAGTTGAAGCTGGATGGAATAAAGTAAGTGATGTCGCTGGACAAGTTTTTGGAGCGGTTGATGCAATGATGTCGGCTCAAGCTGAAAAAGAGGCGGTTGAACTTGAAAATAAGCATGTCGTGGAAGATGAGGAGTTTGCTTTGTGGCAAGAACAACAAGATATAAAAGCGGAAGAAATTGCTACTCGATTAGCGGCTGGATTAATAACAGAAGAAGAAGCCGAAAAACAAAAAGAAGCGCTTGAGTTAGAGTCCGCTGCAAAAGAAAAAGCCTTAATGTTGGCGCAAGATAAGGAAACGGCAGCAATAGAAAAAAAGGCGGCAAAACGGGAAAAGAAAATGGCAATAATGAGCGCTATTATGAACGGAGCGACTGCGGTTGTAAAAGCTCTTGGTTCTGCTCCCCCTCCCTTGAATTTTGTACTGGCGGCAGTAGTAGGTGCTCTTGCAGCCGTTCAAATAGCGGCAGTCGCATCAACTCCCATTCCTATGGCTGAGGGGGGAATAGCCTTTGGACCTACCAATGCGCTAGTCGGGGAGTATTCTGGTGCTAAGAGTAATCCTGAGGTAGTAGCGCCCTTAGACAAGCTAAAAACCATGCTAGGAGATAAGAATAGCTCTAAACCTCAAGAAATTTTTGGAACTTTAAAAGGTAATGATATATTCTTATCTAATGACTTAACGGCTACAAACCGATTGAGATATACTTAAAATGTTATATTTGAACAAAAATTAAATTATGGCGGGAGTAAGGTATCAAAGCGACTTTAGAAGTTTAAACGGAACACCATACAGATTACAAATCTGGGATATTAATTATACTGGGGTGGTAGGTGATTTCAATGTTACGGCTGGTTCTTTGGAAACAAGTTTTGATGCCACAGGAGAACAAAAATTGACTGAAATAATTTGTTCAAATTTGAGTTTTGAGTTTGTAGTGGAAGATGCTGCTCAGGAAACATTTGTAGAATATTTAAGAAGTTTAACAATACAAGAAAAAGATATTTATATATCTTTATGGAACGGGACAACTGGTTCTTATATTTGTCAATGGAGTGGATATATGCTTTTGGACTTAGGTGAGTTGATTGATGAGTCATTTCCCTATGGACAAGTCATGACAGGAGTAGATGGATTAGCTTTGTTAAAAGATATTGATTTTGTTTATCAACCATCTCTAAATAATCCCCCGTATGTGGAAAGTGATACTTTTATGTATGCGCCAAATACTCCATCAAATAATAAATACGCAAAATATATTCAATGGATAACTGAGATACTCGGCAATGCTGGTTTTGGCGGTGCTACTCAGGGACTACCCGCTTATAGAATTTCAACTTCTGTGAATTGGTATAATTTGCAGCATGGGTCAATTGCTGGTACTTTGACAAATCAAGACCCGCTGGATATTACGCAATGCAATGGGTTTCAATTTTATAAACAAACAGGAACCTCTGCGGCTGGAGTTTTATATTACAAGCCAAAAAATTGCTATCAAGCGCTACAAATGATATGCAGAGCGTGGGGAATGAGATGTGTCATGTATAATCAAACTATTTATTTTATACAAATATCAAACTATCAAACACCAGAGTCTGGATCAATTGCTGCTCCTGTAAATATGCAGAGTTTTATCTATTCAGATGCTGGAGCGTTTATAAGTTTATACCAATATCTAGGAGGGAATTCAACAAGTAGATACACTTTAGATATTGAAAATTCAACCGCTGCAACTGGTGGCGTTCAGAAGTTAGCGGGTTCAACTTGGGGTGAATATCCCGTAGTTAAAGAAGTATCAACAGTTTTTCCATCAATATCAAATTACAATGCTTTCACTGGCTTTCCGTTAATAGTAGGTCAGCAAGTAGTCCCTCATACATGGCCTCCATTTGGCTCAGGAACAGGAGCAAGTTTAACAGGTGGTGAATGGGAAGAAGTAACTACATCTTTAGGAGTTTTCAATGATGCTTATTTACTTGATGGATTTTATATGATGATAAGTTTACAGTTTATGAATGCCTCACCATCAAGTGTTAAATTTCAAATGGCGTGGACAGTAAGAGCAAAACCATCTTCAAGTGCTACTTGGAGTTCAGCTGATGGATTAGTTGCTACAAATAGTTATAATAATTCAACAAATGCGTGGGAATTATACTGGGAGCCGCTCACCACCGCAGCTGATTTGAATGTTGAAGCTGCGGGTACTCCAACTTTTGATGGAAGATTTGCAAACTCTTTCGGCTCAACTTTAGGAGGGGCGGTGGATGACCAAATATTTTTTAAAAATGTAACCTGTGCGACAGGAAGTTCAACTGTGGACATTATAGCTGGAACTGAAGTTGGAAACAATGGGAATTTAATGCCGCCTCACCCTTTAATGCAAGGGGACTGGGACTTTGAATTGATAAATTTGTCGCATGGACCTACTTTAAATTATGATGCTGGAAAATGTGATTTTCATGGAGCAGTAAAAAAAAGTGTATGGGCTCCCCCTGGAGCGGCTCCTTGTTGGGAGAATATTACAAATGACCCAACTGGACTTTATCAACCACCGAATAATGTCTGGGGGGTTGGTTACAATACATGGTATTTGAACAGTGGTCAGAGTTTAAACCTCTCAATGTTTTCTCCCGTAACTGGTGGAGCGATAGGTTCATCTTCATATAATACTCAATATTATACGGCAACAAATGATAGTTATATTTTAGAGATAAAAGATACATTTTGGGGTGATACGGACACACCAGATGTTCCTGGAAGTTTGAAAGTGTGGAACGGGACAAACTGGGTTTTTTCAGACTATCTTGGAAAGTGGGGAATAGGAGTTTCAACTGGTGGCAATTCATTTACTGAGCAATTATGTTCTGATGCTTTAAATATGCAAAGCACTCCAACTCAGAAAGGAAATTATGTACTGGCTCTATCTTCCACAAATAAAAATCTTTCAGCAAACCCACTATATCCAAAAACTGTAAACCCTATCGGGATTGTAATTGATAAACTTACGGATTACAGATATGTTCCTATGAAAATCACAAATAATATCGGGATGGATGAAGTAAGCGGTATGTGGTTTCAATTTTACTGGAATGTAGTGGCTGGAAATGTAATAGTTTTCCCGAATGATGATAATGGTGGACCTGTGGATGATGATGGTAATGGTGCTGGTGCTATTTCTGGTGGAACATCTGGACAGGCAAGAATGGGAGGGGGTGGAAGTGCTCAAGCATCAATGCGCCTATCTCAACTGATACAACCAGTGTTAGAAGTCAGTGAATTTAAGCAAAACAATGTGATGTTTAACTCATTATCTATTGCATCAACTGGCTATTCAAATGACAATATTTTAAAGACAGGAGATGTTCTTATTTTGGAAAGTACTGGGGGAAGTGTTGAACTAACTTTGGCAGCTGATTTTGAGCCTGTAACCGCTGGAAGTCCATCTTCAAAAGTTTATTTTCAGGATGTAACTTTAGCCTACAATATAACACCCCTGTCAAGTATTTGGATTGATCAACCAGAATTATATAATCAAGCTATCAGACAAACTCGGGGAACTATGGCTGGTTTTACTATTGATGCTGATGGAATGGAAAAAGATGGTATTGAAATTACAGGTTGGCTAGACGATGATACATTTGCAACCGCATCTGTAAATACTTTGGCAACTTCTGAATCAATAAAAGCATATATTGACTCATTAACAAGAGCGCAAAACTATTCTTTAGTAGTATGTGAAAACACTACTACAAGTTCTGCGACAGATGGTGAGGCAAATGCAGTTGTAATAAGATATGATGTTGAGCAACTAGCATCTACTGTAAATACTATCACTTTGAATGGTTCTGCTGGTGTTTCACCAACTACAAATGGAGAATATTCTTTTTCTTTAGGAACAACAGGGGATTATTTATTGCAATGGAATGTTAGTACAAATACAAATATTGCAAACAATAGAATTGTCAGTGGTGTTAAATTACAAAGTGGAACAATAGATGGAGAACTTATTACTTGGGTGGATGTATCGCCAACTCATTCATATATTTATAATAGGGGAACTGGCTCTATGCGACAAGGAAGCACATCAAATTCACTTTTGATTTCTCATGTTTCAAGATTAAATATCACATATTATAGATTAGTGATTTGGAAAGAGTCTTCATCAACCGCCACTACCAATGTCATAACCCTATTAAATGGAACTGACTTAATCATAAAACAAATAGACTAAAAATGAAAAATGAAATTAAAGATACAGTTGAATTTTTAGGTATTAATTTGGGAGGAATAGGACTTAGTCTGACTGGTTTAGATGCGTTCTTACGGACTTTCATACTACTAGCCACACTTATATACTCAATACAAAAAATATATCATTATACAAAAGAAAAAAGAAATGGCACTAACAAGTAGAGATTTATCAAGAAATTATCCCGCACTTAAATACTTTAAGTCAAGTGAGTTTGACAGTCCAGATGACATAGGTAGTGGGGACAATATGTGTCCCGTGTTCATGCAGAAGTTAGATGCTGCAAGAGGTAGGGCAAAAATACCTTTTAGAATAAACTCAGGATATAGGACTCCTAAACATAATTCAGAGGTGGGGGGTGTTAAACATTCAAGTCATATGAACATTCCTTGTGAGGCGGCTGATATACATATAAAGGACAGTACAAGTAGGTTTCTTATTATCGTTTCATTAATGGCTCAGGGCTTTACGAGGTTCGGGATAGGTAAAAACTTCATTCATGTGGATGGAGATATTAAAAAAAGTCAGAATTTAATCTGGCACTATTATTAATCAAATAAAAAAACATCATGAAAAATTGGCTAATTAGAACAATGTTAAAATCAAAGAAATTCTGGTATGCAATCGCGGCTGTCGTTGTACCCGCTCTAGTTCAGATACTAGGAGTATCAACGGGAACGGCTGAGGACTTGTATCACGCCATCTTAGTACTTATTTTAGGTCAAGGGATAGCGGACATAAGTAAGAAGTAAGTTGAAACAATATAGACCTCGTTTAAGTGATCACGAAAATAGATTAATAAGCGAGTTCAGAAATGGTAAAAATGTCGGAATAATAGGCGACACTCATTTGCCGTACTGCATTCCCGAATACAGAAATTTTTGTTATGAAACTTTCCTGAGATTTGGGGTGTCAGATATTATTCATATAGGCGATGAGGTGGACAATGCAGCCCTCTCTTACCATCAAAGCGAGTTGGCTATGCCTAACGCCATAAGTGAGGCGGAACAAGCTCAGGAGCGCTTAAATGAATGGTATGCCACTTTCCCAGATGTTATGGTATGCGTGGGGAATCATTCAGCGCTCCCTTTCAGACAAGCGACTACGGCTGGTATCCCTAAAAGATTTTTAAAAAGTTATGAAGAAATCTGGGAAGCGCCAAAAGGGTGGAAGTGGGAAATGCAATGGGAGTTAGATGGTGTTCTTTATGAGCATGGGACTGGGACTGGTGGTATAAGTGGCGCAAGAAACAGAGCAACTGCAAACAGACAGTCAACTGTTATGGGACACTCCCATTCTTTTGGAGGGGTTTCATACATGGCAAGTCGTAATGATATTATATTCGGATTGAATGTAGGTTGCGGAATAGATGTCAATCACATGGCTTTCGCCTATGGAAAAAACTTCCCAAAAAAACCGACCATCGGTTGCGGGGTGGTTTTAGATGGAGGGCGAACTGGGTTATTTATTCCTATGGATTTAGGCTCAAAAATAGTCAGAAAAGATTTACTCGATAATCCTAATTATATGATTTAGTTTTATATATTTGCAACTTCAAATAGTTTTACATTTGATAATTTGTATCTGAAATCATACTGAGTTTTTGTTTAAGTAACCCTCCTTTTTTTAAGGGGGGTTTCTTTATGCTAAAATTCGCCAACTTTTTCACCCTTTTATTTAAATAAATTCAAGAAAAAACGCTTTCACCCCAGAAAAGTAATTGAAACAAATGTTGATAAGTGTAGGTTATTAACTTTTTTATCATATCTTTGTACCAACAAAAACAAATAATTAATTAAAATTTTAGAAACTATGAGCGTGATGACAATTAGCAAAGCAAAAATTAACACACTGATGCATGAATTAGCGACAACCCCTAGTGAGGAAAGAGCAATTTGGTACGGACATGTAGCAAATATTACTGCATATAATTTGCAGTATGAAGAAAACTTAACTCCTGATTATGATTTTGACACCTTTGCCTCAAAAGAGGATTTATCAGGAGATTTAGTTGGCGAATTAAGTAGTTTGATGTATAACATATACACAAATGATGGAAATTGTTTTTTGCAACAAAAATGGATAGACCTTTTACAAGGTATGATTGATAGAGATTTAGAACCAATTAGTAAGTTTAAAAAAGCTGGTGAGCAAAGCGGCTTTGATATGCGCGGTATTAAATAAACAACCCGCACCCCAAAACCCCGAGTAGAAATACTGGGGGTTTTTCTGGTATTAATCAAAAACAAAAACAAATGGGAAATATGAGTTATTGCAGGTTTTACAATACGAGCAAAGATGTAGAAGATTGTATTGATGCTATTGAAAATGGCGACATGGTAGATTTAAGTCAAGATGAATATGATGCGCTGATGAATTTATTGTATTGCGCTGAAAAAATTGTTGAGATGAAAGAAGAAATTGAAGATGGTGCAAGAGTAACCGAATACTAGGAATTAATCAGAGGCGCTTTCAAGCCCTCATAAAACAAAAACTATGAATAAAGATTATGCAGTACAACAGATACAAAAGATGCTAGGAGATAAGCATATACACTTAACTGATATTATTCCGGTAGTAGTGGAAGATGTCGCTACACCATCAAGCAATTTCAAAGTTACTGGGATAGTACCTATGTCAAAAGATAGATACATCTGGTATAAAAATGAAATTGATAAGCTAAGGGAAATGGATAAGCAAATAAGCAATAAAGTTCGCGCCACTTATAGTATCTATGAAATGACAAAAGAAGAACTTGAAATGAAAGAGGCGCTGATGGTATTACAAAAATTGAATAAGAATACTAACTTTAAAAACTGGACAAATGAAAAAAGATGAAATTAATAAGTGCTTGAAAGAGCAAATAGGAAAGTCAGTTGAAAATAATAAGGAGGTAGCTGAAAGCAAACTATTTTTACTTGATGGAATAATGGCTGGAGATTTGCCAGTGTATAGAAAATGGATATGGGAAAGTAGTATTAATCCTGACCAGTTGAAATGGCTTTTTAGAATAGATGTTATTCAAGGGCGGTTGCAAGTTGATAGGATTAAGTTTGAGGAAAAAGGTAGGATGGAGTTTGATACTAATAATCATTCCGTTATTTTAGATACTGACTTCAAAACTTCTACGGAAAGTGAGTGGAGAAACGGGGTGCATAAACTAATGAAATATATACGCAATGAATAGAGCAATTATAATTCAAGACTGGATATTGGAAAAAGAATACCTCCCCGCTAATGTATATAACAATGATGGCTATGGTGGATGCTATTTAGGTGACTTCAGAACGGCTCAAAAATGTTTTAGGGTTGTAGGTACTAAGGAGCAGATAGAAGCGTGGAGCGCTGCTAAGGACTTTATACTTGATGAAGTGTTTGTCTATGAACCAATTGAAAAAGATAGCTACTGGGATGGTATTGTATGTCGTCCAACTGGCGACACTCACTTAACTAGGGAAGAATACAATGCAAAGTTTGATCAAGATTATTTGAGATACTTAAAAATGTATAAAGATAATTATAGTAAAGTTCTTATATTACGAATCACATAAATAAAAGGGAAAGCCGAAAACCTTTAATAGAGTAGGCAAAAAAATTCTAAAAAATAAATTATGAAAGGAATTATTGTAAGCGGTGGCGCTAAAACCAAAAGAGAAATCGTGCCGAGTGGCACACACTTAGCTAGATGTTATTCTATGATACATATAGGAACGGTTGAATGGGAGTATCAAGGTGAAAAAAAGTTTACTGATAAGGTGCGGCTAAGTTTTGAACTACCTAATGAGATGCGTACCTATGGAGAACTGGAAATGCCTATGTCAATTGATAAAGAATATACATTAAGTATGCACGAAAAAGCAAACTTGCGAAAGGACTTGGAAATGTGGCGAGGTAAAAGTTTTACAATGGAAGAACTGGGACAATTTGATGTGACTGATTTACTGGGTGCGGCTTGTAACTTGACTGTAATACACAAAACCACAAAGGCGGGAAATGAATACGCTACCATCGGTGGATTGTCAGCTATTACAAAAGGAACTAAGATGCCGCCACAGTTTAATCTAAGCTTCATATTCAATTATCATGACAACTTTGATGCTACATGGCTTGATGAACAACCCGAATGGTTGAAAGAGCAGATAAAAGCAACTGAGGAATATACCAATAAAATGAATCAGATGGAGTTTGCTGATACTGACAAAGATGATTTGCCCTTCTAATGGAAATACTAATTTTAAAAGCTAAACTTATTCTGGCAGATATGTTCGGAATAAACCTTAGTCACTTTGAAACTCATACAACTAGGAAAAGGAATGTTATTGAAGCCAGAAGATTTCTAATTTATTTCTTGCGAGATGAACTGGGACTGGCGTATCATAAAATTATAGATTATGTTCCCGCTATCTCAAACCATGCAACCGCTATTCACCATCATAAAAACTTGACTGAATACATGAAGCATGAAGTTGAGTTGGATTGTAAGTACCAGAAGTTTCGGGCAGCAATAGTTGATGATCCAAGTAATATGATTGAAAGAGAAATACTGGCTATGCTACAAAAACAAAAACGAATTAATAATCAGATATATAAATTAAAAAAACTAATATGAATATAAATGGAATAAAATGCAAAACGCAATTGGAGGCGGTGCTTCAATATATGCAAGGAGGCACTCCGCTAAGTCAGGAGGCAGCCTATAAGAAAATAGGTACGCAAAGGCTAGGGGATATTATCTTTCGCTTACGAGGGCTAGGATACAATATACAGAACATCAATTGCAAAGGGAGTAATCGTTTTGGCAATAGTGTTTCTTTTGTAAAGTATTTTCTAGCAAACACAAAAGAAGAAATAGATGCTATTGCGGTTCGCTGCAATGGATAGACCTAATTACTATGCAATAATACCTGCGGAAGTGAGGTACTCGAATATCAAACCGAGTGCTAAACTTCTATATGGTGAAATAACTTGCCTATCAAATTTGAGGGGTTACTGTTATGCAACCAATAACTATTTCGCTTTACTGTATAAAGTTTCAAAGAACACGATTAGCTTATGGATAAAGTCCTTGAAAGGTGAGGGCTTTATTCAAGTTGAAATGATATATAAAGGAAAGCAAATAATTGAGAGGCGCATCACTATCATTAATTTTAATACGAGTATCACTAAAAATAATGGGGGGTCTATCATTAAAAAAGGTGAGGTAAATAATACAAGGATTAATACTACAAGTTTTAATATAACAAAGCGCAAAGAAAATTTTATTGTTTCAATTTCTTTTATGGATGTTTCACACGAAACAAAAAAAACATTTGCAGCATATTGGACTGAGCCAAACCATTCAAAAACAAAGTTGAGATTTGAAATGGAAAAAACTTGGGACACTCAAATGCGTTTAAAAAGGTGGGAGGCAAATGAAAATAAATGGGACAAACCAACTGCAAAAAGCAAACTTGAAACCACGATTTCAGCACACCAAAAAGCAAAGGAAATGCTGAAAAATATGGGCAAAAGTAAGTGAGCAAAGGAATGCGCTAGATGCTATTTAGGTGAGTCGTGAGGCACTTACTACTATCTTAGGTATATGACTATTAAAATAAAAAGATATTAATTTACTAGGTTGAAAAAATATGAATATAGAAAACTACACGATTGAAGAAATCAGACAATTTGCTAACGATTTACTGGCAAAAACATACTTACAATTAGGACAAAATCCAAACGCAAAAGACCTTTTTAAACTGTCTTTAATTTTGGCAGAAGATTTGTCAGATGATTTTGAAACACTTACTTTTGAGGACATAGAAAAAGCGTTTCGTGATGGAATAAGAAATACAGATGAATTCCATTTGACAGTAAAAGTTTACTATAAATGGATAAAAACTTTCCGCCAAGTTATTTGGGACAATGAAAAAATTGAGCCGCAAATGCAAGACAAACGGCTCAAGTATAGACATAGACAAGGAACTGGAATGAAAAGAATAAACATGAATAAAACAAAACTATTGAGATGACAAAGGTGAAATTGTATGACCCAAAAATGGTGAGTTCTTTTGCCATGATGTTCGGGATAAATATGTGTTCACATTCAAAGTACCCAGAAAAAAAGAAGTACATTTATATTGAGAAAAGGACAAAGAAGTATGGGGCGCAAAGGAAACATGATGGTATAATGGGAAAATATAAAAAAAGAGTATGAGGATTGAAATAAAAGAACTATACTTGCAGCATGGAACATCAAAGTTTAGAGAGGGGTGCTGGTGAGTCCTTTGAGGACTATAAGATAAGGCGCAAAAAGATGAATGAGGAAACTAAGTTTAAACTGCATGGCGAATTATTCTGGGAAAGCAAAACTGATGGAACATACAAAAAGAACATACCGAGGAATAAAAACTATTCTAAAAAAACAGATTGAAAACAATATCAACTATAAATGGGCGTGGAGAAACTCAAAAGAGAATGAGGAGTTTGTATGCGTTTATATTTCAATACCTAAATGGAGTACGGAACTTTATACTCCAAAACAATTACTAGACAAACTGAATGAAAGCAAAGATTGAGTTTGAAATTGCAGATACAAAAGATACTGAGGAAACAAAACAGAAAATGGTGCAAGAAATTGCAAATGTAGTTCAAGACTGGCTTGATGGAAACGGAATAATACATATTGAATTCAATACTACCTATGAGAACACTAAATCTTACAATCCTATTAATTGGATTACTGATAAAACTATTAATTGACATAATAGTTGGTTTAACTTTTACATTCGGGACAATGATAGTTGTTTACCCTATTACTTTTCTGTATCAGCGGCTTAAAGCCCACTATTACGAAGTAAAAGAGGTAATAAGCAAAAACTAGCCCCCTCAGGCTGCTCCTGAGCTATTTAAAAAGTTTTTAGGTGCTAAGCCCTACAAGTGAATTATTTTGCTATATTTGACCAATCTAATTGAATTAAACCTAGAATGTCAGAGCAGCGTTTACAAAGTAGCGTAATAAAGTACCTCAACTTACAATATCCCAAAGTCAAATACTGTGCATCATTAGGAGGGCAATATCAGAAGTATCCAAGCCAAAGAACTAAGGCGAAAGATACGGGATATGTCAAGGGCTTTCCTGACTTGCAAATATGCGAGGCGAGGGGTGGGTACTTCGGTTTATTCATAGAGGTAAAAGTTAAAGGCGCGTACCCTACCAAAGAACAAAAGCAATGGATAGAAGATTTGAATATGCGCGGCTATCATGCAGAATGTTTAAAAGGCATGAGCGCCATAATATCAGTAATAGATGAATATCTTACAAAGAGTCCAACGATGGGAATACCACTATGAGAAAGGTAAGCACTAAACAGGCAAAGGAGAACAGGGAGTTACGCAAAGTATATGAGCGCATGGCAGAGGAACGGGGACACTATTGTACGGGGTGCGGGAGGAGTGATGTACCCTTGAGCCATAGCCACCTAATCCCTAGGAGTAGGAGGAAGGACTTAGTACTTGACCCACGCAATATAACCTACCACTGTCTTGATAGTGGGGGTGGGGTCAGTAGGAAAGGTTGCCATCAATTATGGGAGGGGGGTGTAGCCAGTAAGGTTAAGCTCCTTGACTACCACTCTAATCTTGAGTATATACTGGAAGTTGATGCCGAGTACTACTTCATTATAACTGAGCTACCTAACTAACACACAGACTATCCTATGCCTACCTTCCCCAAAAAGAAAAGCCGCCCATGGACTACAAACAAGACAAGCCTTGACCACAAAGGACTGAAGCCTTTGGCTTGGGCAAATGACGAAAATAAATTATTTTATAACAGTAAATCATGGCGCTCACTAAGGGCGTACTGGCGACAGATGAATCCGCTTTGTAAAATCTGTGAAGATGCTGGATATATAACTGGTGGTGAGTGCGTGGACCACATAATACCAATAAGGTTCAAAGGAGAAAAGACTAGTTTAACTAACTTACAAACGCTATGCAACTCATGTCATGCGCGTAAAACAGGTGAAGAGAGTCATATTACAAAATAAAAAAAAAAAA
>TARA_R110000751_G_scaffold307866_2_pt1 | contig 20578 bp, 19 predicted proteins | sample TARA_R110000751 | Tara Oceans TARA_R110000751 (sample SAMEA4398001) | marine metagenome | biome: Polar Biome; feature: [MES] marine water layer (ENVO:01000295) within the mesopelagic zone...; material: water (ENVO:00002006), including particulate matter (ENVO:01000060) such... | reverse complement strand
AATCGCAGTGTTGTTAACCGGTGGCTTGGTTTTAGCACCTATGGCCGCAATAATCGCAGTGTTGTTAACCGGCGGCTTGGTTTTAGCACCTATGGCCGCAATGACGGCAGTGTTGTTAACCGGTGGTTTGGTTTTGGCGCCAATTGCTGCAAGAGAACTGTTAGATACTGCTGTTCCGACAATCAAAAGAAACATATTAAAATACAAATTTTTCATGATAAAACCCCTTGTTGACTTAGACAAAATTGTCTAAAAACAATTATGAAGGTTTTAAAATGGAATGTAGAGCCTTAAGCTTTAATTAACTGTGGAAATAATTGTTTGTAACTTTCGTTAAAAGTTGTCCAAATCAATAAAGTAGAGAGTGCATGTATGATGTAAGGCAATGCTTCATAGGCAAATAAAGCATTTTTAAAACCGAATATATGTCTTAGGTAATACTCGAATAAGACTGTTGTTTGGGCAATGATGATCACCGCATTAATCTTATATAGTACCCAGTCTAGATTTATTGATTTGGCTTTAGGCGATATATAACTCTCCACCATGCTTACTCTAAGAAAAACCAAGTGCCTGATAGAAATACAAATCATAATGATACAAACATACCAAAATGTTTGTGGTGGTTCGTAGCCAATTACATACCAATAGACTTCTGTTGAGATACCTAAAATAAGACACAATAAAAGTATTTTTGAGGTCCAGTCATACCAAAAGTAATAAACAAGCCAAAAACCAGTAATGTAAACAAGGCCTTTTATCAGGTAACTACTGGGTAAATATAACCAAGCGAACTCTTCGATAATGTGCTGCAAAAAAATGATTGCGATAACACTTAATACATTGACGTCCTTTCTACATAAAATTGCGGTGAAAAGAATAACACCTAGAAAGAGTCTGTCGAAAACCAAAGCATTTCCAAAAGTAAAAATACTTGCAGCGACAAAAAGCCCTCCAAAGAGAGCTGTCAAGAATTTAGGAAGATAGGCGCGTAAAATCATGCGCCCTAGACTAAAACAAGATTAACTTAAGTTAAAGCCAAAATAGTCCATAACAGTAGAGAAGAAAGATTCGCGAGTTTGTTCTGATGCAGTTTGACGACAGATAGACCACCACTTGTTCACTACCCCAACACCAATATTGTCCATGGTTTCTGGCTTGTCATTTTCGATGGCAGAGACAGTTTCACGGCTAATACCCACTCGATGTGCAAGTTCTTCTTGGGTGTAGCCGGCTTCTTTACGCAAAGACCTAAGTTGAGCACCACTAAACATTTTTCTACGTGACATGTTAAGTCGATCCTGATGTTAACTGTGAAAATTTACTATTTAATTTTTTGCGGCAAAAAATTTACCTAAGACAAATATAATTTAAACAGGACATTTAGTATATAGCTAGGTTAATAACAAATAGTAACAGATTTCAACTTTCTTATAGTCAAAAGTATGGTAACGATGATTTATTATGATTGTTTAAGGCTACTAAATTCCATCAGATCAGCGACTTTTTTATCGGAGTCATATACAATGCGCGGCCAAATTATTTAGTAACACGTTCACTTAAGAGTATTCCATGTCTTTCCAACAAGAAGTTGATAAACGCCGCACTTTTGCGATTATCTCTCACCCCGATGCGGGGAAAACCACCATTACCGAAAAAGTATTGTTGTTTGGCCAAGCCTTACAAAAAGCAGGTACGGTAAAAGGTAAAAAGTCAGGCCAACATGCTAAATCTGATTGGATGGAAATGGAAAAAGAGCGGGGTATTTCTGTTACGACTTCCGTTATGCAATTTCCCTATGGTGACTGTACAGTTAATTTATTAGATACCCCAGGCCATGAGGATTTCTCAGAAGATACTTATCGTACCTTAACGGCCGTTGATTCTTGTTTGATGGTAATAGACGCCGCAAAAGGTGTTGAAGCGCGAACCATAAAATTGATGGAAGTAACACGATTGCGTGACACCCCTATTATTACCTTTATGAATAAGCTTGATAGGGATACTCGAGATCCTATTGATTTATTAGATGAAGTTGAAGACGTACTCAATATTAAATGTGCACCCATTACTTGGCCAATTGGTATGGGCAAAGAGTTTAAAGGTGTGTATCACTTAATAAGGGACGAAACTTATCTTTATCAGTCAGGTTTAGGGCACTTAATCCAAGACGTACGTATTATCAAAGGTATCAACAATCCTGAATTAGATGAAGCCATTGGGAGTTATGCTGAAGAAATACGTGAGATGCTTGAGCTTGTGAAAGGTGCGTCTCATGAGTTTAACCATAATGAATTTTTAGCCGGTGAATTAACCCCAGTATTTTTTGGTACAGCCATGGGGAACTTTGGTGTCGATCATATGCTGGATGGTTTAGTTGAATGGGCACCATTACCTCAAGGTCGTGATACCAGCGACAGAAAAGTCGAGTCAAGCGAACAGAAATTCAGTGGTTTTGTGTTTAAGATCCAAGCCAATATGGATCCTAAACACCGTGACCGTATCGCGTTTTGCCGCATAGTTTCGGGTAAATACGAAAAAGGCATGAAAATGCACCAAAGTCGCACTGGTAAGGATATTCGAATTTCTGATGCGGTCACTTTTTTAGCCAGTGATCGGGAATTATTAGAAGAAGCCTACGCCGGTGATATTATTGGTTTACACAATCACGGGTCTATGCAAATTGGCGATACTTTTACGTCAGGTGAAAAATTCCGTTTTGCAGGTATTCCTAATTTTGCCCCTGAATTGTTTAAACGTATTCGATTAAAAGATCCTCTTAAACAAAAACAATTGCAAAAAGGTTTGATTCAATTATCTGAAGAAGGGGCGGTACAGGTATTTAGGCCGTTACAAAATAACGACTTGATAGTTGGGGCCGTAGGTGTGCTGCAGTTTGATGTGGTCGTAGCACGCTTAAAAGGTGAATATAATGTTGAAGCAATGTATGAACATATTAACGTCTATACCGCACAATGGGTGACATCTAAAGACCCTAGAAAACTCGACGAATTTAGACGCAAAGCAGAAGCCAACTTATCATTGGATGGAGGTGATAACTTAGCTTATATTGCGCCTACAAGAGTGAATTTGGCGCTAGCCAAAGAACGCTACCCTGAAATTGAGTTTCACACGACCAGAGAACACTAACAGGCTTTTATCTTTCGCCTGAAGCATTTTATATACAAGAGCAGACATGAACTTACAGACATTTTTATTAGCAAAATTTAAAGCCGCGCTCATTGCTATTGGCGCACCTGAAGGTACTCCAGCGCCACTTAGTCGCAGTACTCGTGTGGGGTTTGGACATTATCAGTTTAATGGGGCGATGGCATTGTCAAAAGTGTTGAAGCAAAACCCAAGAGATATTGCACAAAAAATTGTAGATGTCGTTGACCTAAATGATGAAGCCGAAAAGCTTGAAGTTGCCGGTCCTGGGTTCATTAATATCTACTTAAGACCGCAGTGGTTAGCCCAACAGTTACAGCTGGCAAATGCTGATGATCGTCTTGGTATCGAAACCGAGCAGCAACAAACAGTAGTAATCGATTATTCTGCGCCAAATCTCGCTAAAGAAATGCATGTTGGCCATTTGCGTAGCACCATTATTGGTGACGCAGTGGCTAAAACCCTTGAATTTTTGGGGCATAAGGTTATACGTCAAAATCACATGGGCGACTGGGGCACACAGTTTGGAATGTTAATCACTCACCTCAATGATAAATTGGCTGCCGATGGTGTTGCAGAAACTGCCTTGTCTGATTTAGAAGATTTTTATCGTGCTGCCAAAGTGCGTTTTGATAATGAGGAAGGTTTTGCAGATAGAGCCCGTGAAAACGTAGTCAAATTACAAAGTGGTGACTCTGAGTGTTTAACTTTATGGCAAACCTTTGTCACCATATCAATTGCTCATAGTGAGCAGGTGTATGACAAACTGAATGTTAGCCTCAAACCTAGCGATATAATGGGTGAAAGTGCCTACAACAAAGATTTAGCGGCAACAGTCGCCGAACTTAAATCTACTGGTATAGTGGTCGAAAGCCAAGGTGCACAAGTGGCGTTCCTGCAGGAAATGGCCGATAAAGAGGGGAACCCCGCCGCTTATATAGTACAAAAATCTGGTGGAGGGTATTTGTATGCCACCACAGATCAGGCGGCTATACGTTATCGAAATGGAGTGTTAGGTGCAGATCGTACCCTGATTTTTACTGACGTCAGGCAAGCATTACATTTTAGACAAACAGAATTGGTTGCCCGTAAAGCAGGGTTTATACAACCCAACCAAAGTTACGAACACTGCCCATTTGGTATGATGTTGGGTAGCGATGGTAAACCTTTTAAAACGCGCACAGGTGGTACAGTTAAGCTAGCCGAACTATTGGACGAAGCCATAGAGCGAGCTGAAGAACTGATCAACAAACGTGAATCCGATTTAACACCACAAGAGCGCAAAATCATTGCTGACAAAGTAGGTATTGGCGCAGTGAAATATGCCGATCTAAGTAAAAATCGTACGACAGATTACATCTTTAATTGGGATAGTATGCTCAGTTTTGAAGGCAATACTGCACCTTATTTACAATATGCCTACGCCCGAATTCAAAGTATTTTCAGAAAAGCACATTTAGATGACGTGAACTTACAGGCAGATATACAGCTAGATGAGGTGCAGGAGCAACTACTGGCAGTTAAGCTAATGCAATACGTTGAAGCAATTCAACAAGTAGCAAACGACGCTACTCCGCATGTGTTGTGTAGTTATATTTATGAGTTAGCCAGTTTATTTATGAGTTTCTACGAAGCTTGCCCAATATTAAAAGAGGGCATTGATGAGAAAACCAAAAATAGTCGTTTAATGTTAGCGCAATTGACTGCTAACACTTTGCAATCAGCTTTGGACTTGTTAGGTATTGAGACTATGAATAAGATGTAATGTCTTTAGCTTCTAGCCTAGCTTATATGTATAAATAACCCGCTATTTGGCGGGTTATTGGTTTTTATAAACTTAGAAACTAAATTTGACCTAAATGCTGATATATTCCTATCTGCTTAGTAATAATCTTAATAAAAGGTGAGACAGACACTATGGTTAAAATTCTAGCTTTTGCTGGCAGTGGCAGAAAAGACTCAGTCAATAAAAAAGTAGTGGCAATTGCCGCTAAAGGAGCACAAGAGGCAGGCGCTGAGGTCACTATCGTCAATTTAGAAGATTTTGATATGCCTATTTTTAATGAAGATTTAGAAGCGGAGCAGGGCATGCCCATAAAAGCTCAAGCCTTCAAAGAATTACTCATTAGCCATGACGGCTTTTTAATATCATCTCCCGAATACAACAGCTCATACAGTGGTTTATTTAAAAATGCGATTGATTGGGCCTCTAGAAAAACCGGAGATGAAGCTCCCATGGCTGCTTATCGAGGTAAAGTGGCCGCCATAATGGCTGCGTCTCCAGGTGTGTTAGGTGGTATGCGAGTGCTAGTGACTTTACGTATGTTATTGGAAAATATTGGGACAATGGTTTTGCCATCACAAAAAGCTGTGGGTGGTGCATTTAAGTTGTTTGATGAACAAGGCAATATTACTGACGAAAAAACCGAAAAAGCATTAAGGTCTTTGGGTAAAGAGTTGGTCGAAACTCTCACTAAGTTAAAAGGTTAAGCTTAGTGAGGGTTTCAATCTTTGTTAGCCAATAAATGAGTAATACGAATTTATTGGACTATTCAGTCAGCAAGAACTCATGTTCTGGGTCAACAATTAAACGCCCAGACATGGCTTCTCTACCAAGCAACATTAGGTATTTCATTTCAGAACGATCAGTCAGTGTAAGCTCAATACCCCACTGCATACCGGCGATTAATATATCGGTTTCGATGACGTAGCGGCTTTGATGTGTAGCGTTAGAACTCTTAACTTTACGTACACTTTTAACCTTAGCTTCTCTTACCATCAATTTGTTCACATCATGTGAGTCAGGATGAATATCAAATCGCACCCATTTTTCATTTTCTTTTTTAAATTTAACAATATTGTCCACATGCAGTGAGGATGTGGTTGCCCCTGTGTCAACTCTTGCTTCTAAGCTGCTTAGTTTAAGTTGCGGTAAATCACATAATTCAAGTGCACCAACTAAATGTTTTTCATTCATCTAAATTACTCTTTAATCGATAATAGTAGGGTCATCTAAAACCAAGTCGTCTTGCAAATTGTCTTGTAACAGTCCTAGGTGCTCGGCGACTGAATCTGGTTTTCTAAAATAAGCAATGTGATACATGGCTTCACCTTCTTGAGTTAACGGGATATTTTGTTTGCCAATTACCACACCTTCTTCAGGGCAGAGTACTTTGCTTAATTCAGTTCCATATGGATCAGCAATTATGGCCAATACGCCTCCTTTATTGACGTGATCGCCTAGTTGCGCAGCATGGTTAACAAAACCACTTTCTGTGGCGCGTACCCAGCCACTTTGGCGTGCAACAAATTTAGATATTTTATGACCTTTACGCTGCCGCTTGCTTAACATGCCGATTTCACGCATTACATTAATGACGCCTTTGACTCCAGCGCGTATGGAGAACTCATCATATCTGAGGGCTTCTCCCGCTTCGTAGAGCAGCACTTTGACTCCTAAGTCTCCAGCTGCTTGCCTGAGAGTACCTGGCCTAATGTCGGCATTGAGTAAAACTGGCAATCCAAAAGACTCCGCCATCGCTAATGTTTCTGCGTCGTCCAAATTGGCACGAATTTGAGGGAGGTTACTGCGATGAATAGCGCCAGTGTGCAAGTCAATGCCAACATCGCATTTCGAGACTATTTCATTTACAAATAGGTGCGCAAGTCTTCCTGCAATGGAGCCTTTTGCGCTACCTGGGAAACTGCGATTAAGATCTCGTCTGTCGGGTAAATAACGGCTCTGATTTAACACCCCATAACCATTTACTATAGGTACGGCGATAAGTGTGCCTTTTAAATACTTTAGTGATTTATTTTTGAGTAAACGATTGACGATTTCGATGCCATTTAATTCATCACCATGTACAGCGCCACTGACGAACATTGTGGGTCCATCACGCTTGCCGCGTTGCACATGAACTGGCATTGACATTCTAGTATCAGTATACAAAGGTGGCATAGGCAATTCGATACGTTTGGTCTCACCACGTTTTATGATTTCTCCACCAATTACAAGCTCTTTCATTTGGCCTTGTCCTCTAGTTTTATTAGGTTTGGCATTTTGTGGGATACGGAATGATAATGCCCGTCACTTTCTTTTGTATGACTAATTACAGCTGCACCTCGCAAATTTCTTGGTTTTGCATATTACTTGCAGCTGTAGCTGAACGTAAAGTGTTATTTTGCTTAGGATACGAATCAAATTAAGCTGGACTCCATTGTTGTGTATACTCTGCGTTTTTAGCGCTTTTGCAATCCAAAGATCCCCTATGGAATTTATAAAGAATATTTTTGAAAATAAACTCATTTTAACCTTTTCCATCACGTTTTTAGCACTGCTTACCAAGTACATCTTGGTAAAGTTGGTGCGTAAACAAGCCAAAAATAAAGGGGAAGATCGACGAGACTTAGTTAACAACGTAAAGAACTTTCTGAATTTTGTACTCATAGTGAGTTTATTTAGTCTTTGGGCCCAAGAGATGCAAAAATTTGCATTTTCAATCGCTGCTTTTTCAGTGGCCATTGTATTGGCTACAAGAGAGTTTATAAATTGTATAATTGGATTTTTCTATTTGGTGTCAACTCGGCCATTTCGAATTGGGGATTGGATTGAAGTTGAACAATTTGTTGGAGAAGTTTCAGCAACAGATTGGATCAAAAGTACCTTATTAGAAGTAGACATAAAAACCTACGAGTACACTGGAAAAACACTGTTTATTCCTAATAATAAGTTGATGACCAGCCCTATTAAAAACTTAAATTTTTTGAAACGTTATGCGACTCACCATTTTGAAATTGTTCGTGATCAAAGTGTTAATCCTTACGGCATTATTCAAAAGGTGATTAAAAATGCCAATGCTTACTGCGCTGACTTTCATGATGTGGCGGTACGTTATAATCATATGTTAGAAAGACGATTGGATGTAAAAATTGCCGGCCCCGAACCTCAAATAAAAGTATCCACAACTGAGATTGGCGATAACGTAGTAGAGGTCACAATTTTTTGTCCTACAGAACGAGCCATAGAAATTCAACAAGCGATAACTAAAGATTTTATGCGTTACTGGTATGCAGAAAAAAACAAACTAAAACAAAGTTAACTTGAATCATTCCTTGTTTTGTAGGGGGATTGTAAGTAATTATTTTTCTAGCCAAAATGCATAATATCCATAGTTTTATCTATTGAATTTTGGGGATATCGGTGCAAAGTAATAATCCAGCGTCAAAAGACAATGCAGCTAAAACTTGTGGAGCTAATAAAAATATTAGGCTAAGACTTATATAAGCATGCTTTAAACCATTAATTTATTGGCTAGTTGCGGGTCATATACTGTCATTTAGGTATAAAATCCGTTAAAATCCGCGTCCTTTAATTTCGAGTGCAACCCAGTTATTTATGTTTGAAATCAACCCAGTACATAATGCGTTAGCGGATATAAGACTACGCGCCGATTCGCTTCGGGGGTATCTTTGACTATGATCAAAAGAAAGAACGTCTTGAAGAAGTCAATCGCGAATTAGAAAGCCCAGATGTGTGGAATCAACCTGAGGTTGCCCAAGCCTTAGGTAAAGAAAAAGTTGCCCTTGAATTGGTTGTCGAAACCATTGAATTACTGGCGCAGGGAACTGAGGACGTTGAAGGTTTGCTTGAGCTGGCAATTGAAGCTGAAGATCAAGAAACCTTTGATGAGGCCGAATCTGAATTAGCTGAGTTGATAAAAAAGCTTGAAGCACTCGAATTCAGACGTATGTTCTCTGGTCCTAATGACGCCAATGATGGTTATATTGATATTCAATCAGGTTCTGGCGGCACTGAGGCACAAGACTGGGCCAATATGCTGTTACGCATGTATTTACGTTGGGGCGAAGCCCACGGATTTAAAACAGAATTAATTGAAGTGTCAGACGGTGATGTGGCGGGTATCAAAAGTGCCACTATTAAATTTAGCGGTGATTATGCATTTGGTTGGATACGCACTGAGACTGGGGTACATCGATTAGTTAGAAAATCACCATTTGATTCAGGTAGTCGTAGGCATACATCATTTGCCTCTGCTTTTGCGTATCCTGAAGTGGATGATGATATTGAGATAGAAATAGATCCCTCAGACTTACGCATTGATACCTATCGTGCTTCTGGTGCAGGTGGTCAACACGTTAACCGCACAGATTCGGCGGTACGAATTACCCACGAACCCACCAATATAGTGGTGCAGTGTCAGAATGATCGTTCGCAACACAAAAACAAAGCGCAGGCCATGAAACAGTTAAAGGCCAAGCTATATGAACACGAAATGCACAAACAGAATGAAGAAAAACAAAGTATGGAAGACGGCAAGTCTGACATAGGTTGGGGAAGTCAAATACGCTCATATGTATTGGACGATTCACGCATTAAAGATTTACGAACTGGGGTAGAAACCCGAAATACACAAGCCGTTTTAGACGGCGATTTAGACAAATTTATTCAAGCCAGTTTAAAATCTGGTCTGTAATACATACTCAGCAAAGAAATATCAGGAAAGTTGATGACCGAACAAACACAAGATGAAAATAAATTGATTGCAGAGCGCCGCGCAAAACTTTCTCAAATAAGAGAAAACTGTCAATCCAATGGTTTTCCCAATTCCTTTCGTCGTGAATTTTACAGTGATGAATTACAGAAAGCCTTTGGTGACCATGAGAAACCCGCGTTAGAAGAGTTAGGCAAAGTAGTGAGTATTGCAGGGCGTATTTTAGCTAAGCGTGGTCCCTTTTTGTCGTTGCAAGATATGACTGGCCGAATACAGTCTTATGCTTCGAAAGACATTCAAAAAGATATTAAAGAACGTTACGGTAGCTTGGACATTGGCGACATTATTGGGGTAAAAGGCGAGTTACACAAATCAGGAAAAGGTGATTTGTATGTGAATATGTCTGAATACCAACTCTTGACTAAGTCACTACGTCCGCTTCCAGAAAAATTCCATGGTTTGGCCGATCAAGAAACCAAATATCGTCAGCGTTATGTGGATTTGATCACTAACCAACAAACGCGCGATACTTTTATGATCCGTAGTAAAGTGGTCAGTGGTATTCGTAACTTTTTGACCGAACGTAACTTTATGGAAGTAGAAACGCCCATGTTGCAAGTCATACCAGGCGGTGCAACAGCCAAACCTTTTACTACTCATCATAATGCCCTTGATATAGAAATGTATTTACGGGTAGCTCCTGAACTGTACCTTAAACGTTTAGTTGTTGGTGGTTTTGAGCGTGTGTTTGAAATTAACCGTAACTTCAGAAATGAAGGTTTGTCTACTAGGCATAACCCCGAATTTACTATGTTAGAGTTTTATCAGTCTTACGCTGATTATCATGATTTAATGAATCTAACCGAAGAAATGTTACGTAAAGTGGCGCAAGACGTGTTGGGCACAACCATCATCAAAAACACCACTAAAGATGCTGAAGGCAATGTAGTCAGTGAAGTCAATTATGATTTTGGTCAGCCTTTTGCTCGCTTAACTATGAATGAGGCTGTCATCAAATACTGGCCAGAAGCCAATGTTGATGCGATTAACGATCCTGAAAACCATTTGCCTGAGTTAAAAGCCATGGCAAAACAGCTGCATATTAAAGAGCCTGAAGTTGATGGTATTTGGGGGCCAGGTAAATATTTGTGTGAAATTTTTGAAGCGACTGCCGAAGAAAAGCTCGATCAACCGACTTTTATTACCGCTTATCCTTGGGAAGTGTCTCCACTAGCACGCCGAAATGATGACGATAGTTTTGTGACTGACCGTTTTGAGTTTTTTGTTGGTGGCCGTGAGTTAGCTAATGGTTTCTCGGAGTTAAATGATGCCGAAGATCAAGCAGCTCGTTTTCGCAAACAAGTAGAAGAAAAAGATGCGGGTGACGATGAAGCTATGCACTTTGACGATGATTATATTCGTGCTTTGGAATACGGCTTGCCGCCAACAGCAGGTGAGGGCATAGGTATCGATCGTTTGGTAATGTTATTTACGGATAGCCCTACCATTAAAGATGTGATTTTGTTCCCACATATGAAGCCTGAAACTTCAGCTGAATAACAACTATAAGTTGAGTTTTAAAAAGGACGCTTAGGCGTCCTTTTTTGATTGTTGCGACTAGAACATTTCAGAAAGTCTAAGGGTATTCTACAAGGGGTATAGATGAATGGGATATCAAAATTAATCACACTATCTTCCCGTTTACCATTCAAAAGTGGCTGAGATGGCTATGTCAGTGGTAGAGGGGAAGTGACAACAACTGCATGATTTGGGTTTATCTGGTTATTCTCTATGGCTTATTTGCGCAAATAATTCTTGGTTATATGGCACCTTGATTTTTAATTCTGCTGCTTGTGAGGTGATATAACCATTTATAAAGGCAATTTCAGTTTGACGTTTAAACTTAATATCTTGATGCATCGAGGAATAATTATTAGCCGTAGCGGTAATGACTTGTTGCACATTCTCAATGAGTTCAGTGGTCTCAATAGCATAACCTAGTGCATTCATCACCTTAGAAATTTCATCACAAATATTAACGATCTTGGTTTTAAAGCTGCGCTGTGCAAGTCCACCATTTTTGACATTATGGATCGCTGTAAGTGGATTAATCACAGCATTAACCGCTAACTTCTTCCACAAGGCTAAACTGATATCTTGATGCCATTGACTGGGTGGCAACAGTGCTGACAGTATAGGTTCAATTGTTTGTTTTAATGTTGCATCAACTTTATCTATCCAGCCAAGATGAGTCTGACCTAAACCCGTTTCAATTAAAGTGTTTGCATCCGGTTTAAAAGCCCCGTAACTGGTGGTGGCAGCGATCAATGGATTGTTTGGTAGCAATCTTCTAACTTGATCAATAGTTCCCATGCCGTTGTGTAGCAACACTATGATATTTTTTGGCTGTATATAAGGTTGTAATTGCACTAGCACGGGAAGCACTTGATAAGCTTTAACAGGTAATATCAGTAAATCAAATGGTGCAGGTTTAGATATGAGTGCCAGGCTAGGAGGTAAACAATAAGCCCTCCCTGAAATATCAGTTACCTGCAATGACTGCTGGGGTGTTTTTACTAAATGCTGATATTCATAGCCGAGTTGCTGACATTTAAAACCCAGCAATCCGCCTATTGCTCCTTGACCCACAATAGTTAATTTCGGGACATGACTTTGCACCTTATTTAGCATGTATGGTTTGAGACAATTTATTATTTGGCCAAGGGAGAGTCCAAGGTGTAGTTAAATGAGCCACTTGTTGTTGAGTCTCATCTGATAAAAACACAGTACCTTTATTAGGTGGACAGAGGATACAAATGAGTTGCTGTTGATAGGTAAAACGAATGCAATAAGCATGAAGATAAGTTCGGTCTGAGCTTTCGCCCTTATATAAATCATCACCTAAAATTGGACTGCCGATACTTTTTAACGCCACTCGAATTTGATGGGTCTTACCGGTAAGAGGTTTAACCAAAAATAGTCTAAGGCCTGGGGAGGTAGAAAAGCTAAAGAATTGGCTACTGGCAACAGCAGTATTGCTGTTATCCAAGATCCATTTTCCGTCTCGGACTTTTTTCATACCACCTTTGACTGTACCTTGTTTTTTCTTAGGTTTTTTAGCTGAGATAGCCAGATAGTATTTTTCTATTTGTTTTTGTTCAAACAGCTGGCCAAACACTGCCGCTGCTTTTGGATGTTTGGCGAGAATTAAAATACCCGAGGTGATCTTGTCTAATCTATGCACCAACCATAATTGTTCAACCTTAAGTTGTTGGCAAAGTATTGGTAAAATACCTGATTGCTGAGATTCATTTTGCACCGATATCGCGCTGGGTTTGTTGACTACTATAAAATCTGGGTGATCAAACAAAACGTCTATGGATTCTAACAAAACCTATTGTTACTCCAGCAATTGTAAGGCACTAACATAATCCAAATTATCTATGGCTTGTTTCAGTTCATCCAGTTTTTCAGGAGACAAATTTAAAGATGGTCCAAAACTTTGCATTTTACTATCGGAAATAAATTCACTGCGTTTTAAAGCTGCGATTAGTAAGGCTTTGTCATCTTGTTCAGGTGCAACTTTAGGACTGACTTCCACATCATTCTCTGTTGAATAGAGTTGTATTTGGGTCAACGTTTGCTCAAGCACGTCTAAAAAGCTCTTTAAAGAAGCATCAGTTGTTTGGCTTGCTAAATTATCCTCAAGTTCTTTACAGGCATTGTGCAAGGCCTTCATACCTAAATTTCCACTGACACCCTTTATGGTATGCACTTCTTGTTTGGCGGTATTAAAATTGTCTTGCTGCAAACACTCTAAAAGTAACTTATCAAAATGTTGATATTGTTTGATGAATTTTTCTAAGATTTGTACCAATAACGATTGATTACCACTAAATTGATTTATGGCAAATTTGGCATCAAAAATACTTATAACAGAGCCTGACAAAATAGCGTTTCCTTCAATGTAATGAGGTATTTAAAAAATTAAACCCTATTCTAGCAAAGAAATTGGTGTATTAGATACTCGAAATATAATAGTCAAATAACGGGTCTGTTTACTTTCCATTTAGTAGCGATATTTGGAAGTTAAACAGTCCCTAGTTACTTTATTTATAAACTGCAGGTAGACTAGAACCCATAAGTAGTTTTTTATTTTTAGTTGGATGGTATTTTGCAAGTAAAACAAACATCTTTTGTAGAGCGTTTAAATGTATTACAAGACCAAGCGGTTGCACAAACCTTAACTGGAATACGTCACGGGGTAGAGCGGGAAACCTTACGTATTAATCCTGACGGTGGTTTGGCGCAGAGTCCTCATCAGCCGGCTTTAGGGGCGGCTTTAACCCATGATTTTATCACTACCGATTTTTCTGAGTCTTTGTTGGAATTTATTACACCACCTGAAGTATCTGTGCAAAAAACGATTGCTCAGTTAACTGACGTGCACAAATTTACAGTATCAAATATAGGTGATGAACGTTTATGGCCTATGAGTATGCCTTGCTTTATTGAGAGTCAAGACGCGATTCCTATCGCTAACTTTGGCTCTTCCAATGTAGGAAAAATGAAAACTCTATATCGAGTTGGCCTAAAAAACCGCTACGGTAGTATGATGCAGGCCATTTCTGGTGTGCATTTTAATTTTTCTCTTCCTGATGAGTTCTGGCAACAGTGGCTAGATAAAACTGACGGGGTGCCTGCTGATAAAGATGCCATCTCCGCAGGATATTTTGCGTTGATCAGAAATTACCGCCGCTTTTGCTGGTTAATTCCCTTTTTGTATGGCGCGTCTCCGGCCATTTGTGGTTCATTTATCAAAGGTAAAGAAACTCACTTACCTTTTAAGAAATTGGGTAAAGGCACCTATTATTTACCTTATGCCACCTCTCTAAGAATGAGTGATTTGGGGTATACTAATAGCGCGCAGTCTGGTTTAAATATTTGTTATAACCAAGTAGATAGCTATATTGAATCGTTAAGAGCTGCCATTAATCAACCTTCTTCGGTTTATCAAAAATTTGCTGGAAAGAAATCAGGCGAGTATCAACAGTTAAATGCCAACGTGTTGCAAATAGAAAATGAACTGTATTCGCCCATTAGACCCAAACAACCCACTCAGCCCTTGGAAAAACCGTCAGAGGCGCTAGACAAAAGGGGCGTGAGCTACATAGAAGTGCGGGCGCTAGACGTTAATCCATTTAGTGCCATTGGTATTGAGGAAAATCAGTTTTATTTTCTTGATGTGTTTTTGTTGTATTGTGTAACCCATCCAAGTGAAATGATGGATGCACAGCAATATCATGAAACCGAACTTAATTTACGTGCGGTTGTGGATCACGGGCGAGACCCAGAAATTATGCTCTCAAATGAGCATCAATCCATAGCATTATCTACTTGGGCCTTACAATTATTTGCTGATATGCAAAAAGTGGCTTTAGTGCTCGACGAAGCAAACAACACCACAAAGTATTCAACGGCGTTAGAGCAAGAAAAACAGAAAGTTCTAGATCCTAGTTTGACTCCGTCAGCCAAAATTTTACATAAATTAGTCAGTCAACAATGTGACAATGGCTCATTGGGCTTGGCATTGGCTGAAGATTACAAAAAACAATTGCTCGAGTCTGATTATGAATTTATGAATGCGGATGTATTAGCAGAGCATGCCAGGCTATCCATTGAGAAGCAGCATATTATAGAGCAGCAAGACACTATTTCTTTCGATGATTTTCTAAGTGGTTATTTTTCGGTTGCAGAAATCAACTGATTTAGAGCAAAAAAAAAGCCTGATAAATATCAGGCTTCAAAGCTACTACCAGGGAAAACACATAATAACTAGAACACGCTAATTAAGAGTAGGTTATGGATCAAAAGTTCACAAAAAAACATCAAATTTTTATAGTTTTTATAATAACTATGGCGAGTACCCTATTTTTAGGGGCTTGCACTACCACTCCTCCACAAAACATTAGTAATATTTGTGATATTTTTACTGAAAAGCGGGACTGGTTTGAGACAGCTAACGACATGAAAAATAAGTGGGGAGTGCCCATTCACGTGCCAATGTCTATCATGTATCAGGAAAGTTCCTTTAAGGCGAAAGCTCGCCCACCTAAGGATTATTTCTTTTTTGGTTTGATACCTTGGGGACGGGTCAGCAGTGCTTATGGATACTCTCAGGCAAAAACACCCACTTGGGATGACTATAAAAGGGAAACAGATAATTCTTGGGCCGATCGTTCGGATTTTAGTGATGCAATGGATTTTATGGGCTGGTTTATTAATAAAACCAATGAAATAAACGGGGTATCTAAATGGGATGCCCAATTGCAGTATCTTAATTATCACGAGGGCTGGGGCGGCTATAGCCGAGGTAGTTATAATAATAAAGCATGGCTAAAAGATGTCGCAAAAACCGTTAACGCACGAGCATTAAGGTATGCGACTCAGTTAAAAACCTGTGAAGAAGAGTTATCTAAAGGTTGGTTTTGGAGATTGTTCAGCTAACAACTTGTAAAACAGTACGGACCATTCACAGCTCTGTACTGTTTTTATTATACCTAAAGAATTTGATTTTATTATTGAACCCATCAAAAAGCTGCTCTGCTAAGCGTTCACTCTTGGTATCACTCGCCGCAATAGTCATCTTAGGTAATGCGTAGAAGTCACTTAACGCTTGATCTTCAGTAAGTTTTAGAGGCACAAAACATAAGCCAAAGTCCCTGCCTAGGGTTTTACCTGTTCTGTTTTCGATGTCAGTGCCAATGGCGTTTTGCAGGTCTGCACTCGCTGTGGGTTGGCAAATAACAATGAGATGGAAATTACGTTTGCAGCGTAAAGTCGCCGATATTTGTGCTACTACTGTGGTCATAGTATCTGAGTGTGTGGTGTTATTTTGCTGGCGACTGTTTCCGATGCAGACCATAGTTAACTCTGTGTTTAATATGGCGTGATGTAAGTCTCCAGATGCAATTAAATTATTCAGTCTACGTACTTGTTTGACAAGGGCTTTCAACTTTAAATCGGTAGGCGAGACTCGACCTTGATTTATAGCATTAACCTTACGTTGATCATGATCAATTGCTATCACTTTGTGGCCTAAAGCGGCTAATCCTATTCCAGTGACTGTGCCCATTGTACCTAGCCCAATTACATTAATATTCAAGCTATAACGACTTAGAGGTAAACGCTGTTTTTTATTTTGACCGTAACCTATAGCTACAATCTTAGACAGGCCATAGTGGTCGGATTGGGTCGATGAGTTGTGGGCCAACACTGGGGAATTAGATTCATAAGGGGACGCAGAAGTCTGTTCAAACATAGAATTTACTCACTTTATTTATAACAACCTTAGGAGTCGAGTTGTTAGTTTTTATTAATTTAGGTGAGATAAAGCAGTTATTGTTCCAATTTTTATAAATGCTTATAAATCAATGTGTTACTGTGTTTTTGGTGGTTTTTTTTACTAAGCCAGTGTGAAATATTGACTTATGTGTTTCAAAATAGCGACATTTCATTAACCCAAGAGAGATACTGATTATCTAACTCTATTTTGAAAAACTATTGTTTTAACTTAAGCCTCTTACACTCGTTAGGATGGTTGTAAAATGGGAATATTAAGATTGACTGTTATTTAATAAGTACCTGAAAAATCAGTCATCATTGGGCACGGTATCTTCAGTAGACTCAGCGGCCATTGCCGCTCGGTCGGCTTTGCTTATGTATTTAGGTTTATTACTGGAAGACAATTTGGCATTGGCCTTTTTGGCTCGAGCTTTTAAAATTTGATTACCTTTTTTACGACGGTTCATATATCACCTCTGAACTTTTGAATAACTGCATAATACCAGCTTCGAATAGGGATCCAAATTGTATAATAGCATTTAGGTATTATTGGCCAGTTTCACTTGTTGTTGAAATATTGGTAACGGATGCTGCACAGGTAAGGAGTGGGATAAGTAACCTTTTAGGTTATCGCTTCTAGCGCCAATGTTATTGATAAAGGCAATATCAGCACAAATTCTTCGACACTATAAGGCCAACAATCTCTTCAGTGTTATCACGGGTTTTATTTAGATAGAGTATTTAAATTAATATTTAGCCTGATGTAATGGCAAGTCTATTAATACAAGCAAGGCCGATTGTCCTCCCCATTCTTTGGGAGCCTGATGAAAACCTTTTACTGCAGGATGTTGTATTAGCCAATTGGGAATAGACTTTTTCAGGGCATAAGTTCCTTTGCCATGCATAATAGATACACAATAGACATGTTGTTTTTGTGCGGCATGAATAAGTGCGGCTATTTCGTGTTTGGCCTCATCTTTATTTATACCGTGCAAGTCGAGTATAAAATCGGGTGGATAATCGCCACGACTTAAGCGTTTGACTTCATGGCTGTCGGTTTCAGGTTTGACATATTTGAGAGGTTGTCCGATATCAAAATAGCCTTCAAAACCGTCTGAAAACTCAAATGCAGCGGCAACTTGTTTGATTTCTGCTAGATCTGCGTTGTTTTTTTGCTTAAGTCCCGAATTCTGCTTGCTGGAAAAGCGCTGAGGCGGTATTTTGTCCTGCTTTATTGGCGCTACATCTTTGAACTCATTTTTAAATAGGTCAGGTTCATCAATATCTGATTGAGTTTTGCGGTGATATGGCGTGTTTTTCATTCATTACAAGTACATATTTGCTATGGCTCTAGCATAACAAAATTTGCTACAAGCGCATATGTATTCAAGGTTAACGAACCTAGATTTATTAAGCGACAAGATGACCAAAGATACTTTTACAGAATTAGAAGCCCAGCAGATAGCTGAAGACTTGCACACTATGTTAGATATGGTGAGGTGGTCAGTGACCTGTTTTAATCAGGCTGGATTGTTCTATGGCCATGGCACAGATAACCCTTGGGATGAAGCGGTGAGTTTAGTGTTACAGCTATTACATTTAGATCAAAATTTGCCATTGCAAACCGGTGACCAGTTATTCCATAGCCGTTTAACCTTACCTGAAAAGTTAAATATTATCGCAATAGTTAAACGCCGTGCAGAAGAACGTATTCCGGTTCCTTATTTAACAAATCAAGCGTGGTTCTGTGATTTACCTTTTTTCGTGGATGAGCGTGTACTTATCCCTAGATCACCCTTTGCAGAACTGATCAAAAATCACTTCGAAGAATGGATTGGAGACAGTGAACCGCAACATATATTGGATTTGTGTACAGGCGGAGGTTGTATTGCTATCGCTTTGGCATATGCGTTCGAAGAGGCTCAGGTCGATGCTGTAGATATTAGCCAAGATGCCCTTGATGTAGCAGAAATCAATATCACTGAACATGAATTGAATCACAGAGTCTACCCGATTCAATCTGATTTAATGGGGGCCTTGCAAGGTCAACAATATGATTTGATTGTGAGTAATCCACCTTACGTGGATGCTGAGGATATGGAGGATTTACCAGAAGAATTTCACCACGAACCAGAATTGGCTTTGGCTGCTGGTACAGATGGTCTGGATTTAGTCGACAATATTTTACGTCAGGCACCTCTTCATTTAACTGATAATGGTTGGTTATTTGTTGAAGTGGGTAATAGCGAAGTGCATATGTTTAGCCGCTACCCAGAATTACCTATTCAGTGGGTAGAATTTGAAAATGGTGGTCACGGTGTATTTGCTATAAGCAAGAACGATTTAGTTGAGTACTGGCGCTCGGTTGACCATTAAACTAAACAAATTATGTTTAGAATAGCATTGCGGTATTCGGCCCATTTCAAGATACGTAGTTAAAAAATAATAGGATTTTAATATTATGGCAGGTAACACTTTCGGTAAATTATTCACCGTCACCACCTTTGGCGAAAGCCATGGGATTGCTATTGGTGGCATTATCGATGGATGTCCTCCTGGTTTAGAGTTATCTGAAGCAGATTTACAAGTTGATCTAGACAGGCGCAAGCCTGGCACGTCCCGTTACACAACGGCCAGACGCGAAGAAGACGAAGTGAAAATTTTGTCTGGTGTATTTGAAGGTAAAACTACAGGTACCAGTATTGGTTTGTTGATTAACAATACAGATCAACGCAGTAATGATTATTCAAAAATTAAAGACACTTTCCGCCCTGGTCATGCCGATTACACCTATCAGCAAAAATATGGACTACGAGATTATCGTGGTGGTGGCCGCTCTTCAGCTCGTGAAACCGCGATTCGTGTTGCCGCTGGTGGCGTGGCTAAAAAATATCTTAAAGAACATCATGGTGTGGAGATTCATGGGTATTTATCGCAGTTAGGACCCATCAAAGTTGAAACTGTTGATCATAGTGTGACCAACACTAATGCTTTTTTCTGCCCAGATCCAAGCAAACTCGAAGCCCTTGATGCTTATATGCGAGACCTTAAAAAACAAGGTGATTCTATTGGCGCAAAAGTGTCGGTAGTTGCCACTAATATGCCTGTGGGTCTAGGTGAGCCGATTTTTGATCGATTGGATGCCGATTTAGCCCATGCCATGATGGGCATTAACGCAGTTAAAGGTGTAGAAGTGGGAGATGGTTTTGCTACAGTCGAACAAAAAGGCAGTGAACACCGCGACGCGTTGACGCCAGAAGGTTTTGCCTCAAACCGTTCCGGTGGGGTGTTAGGTGGTATTTCTACTGGTCAAGATTTAGTAGTACATATGGCACTCAAACCCACGTCTAGTATCAGTGTGCCAGGCGAAACTATTGATATACATGGTAAAACTGCAGAAGTGATCACTAAAGGTAGACATGATCCTTGCGTGGGGATCAGAGCCGTGCCTATCGCTGAGGCTATGATGGCCTTGGTGGTGATGGATCATTTATTAAGAGATCGCGGACAAAATGCTGATGTGCATTGTACGACCCCTGTCATTGCTGCGA
>TARA_R110000751_G_scaffold66780_6_pt1 | contig 20672 bp, 26 predicted proteins | sample TARA_R110000751 | Tara Oceans TARA_R110000751 (sample SAMEA4398001) | marine metagenome | biome: Polar Biome; feature: [MES] marine water layer (ENVO:01000295) within the mesopelagic zone...; material: water (ENVO:00002006), including particulate matter (ENVO:01000060) such as...... | reverse complement strand
CTTCAATTTCTGCCCGCGCGGCACGCTGGAGGCCGATGGCCGCCTGCTGCCGATTGCCCAGAATTCCGCCCTGTTCTCGCTCCTCGGCACGCTGTATGGCGGCGACGGCCGCACCACGTTCGCCCTGCCGGACCTGCGCGGGCGCACAATCGTCGGGGCGGGCCAGGGCCCGGGCCTCACCGGTCGCCAGCAGGGCGAGCGCGGCGGCACCGAGACCGGCAGCGCGACCCCCGCCCTTGCGATGGATGGCGAAGGGGATGCCGCCGGCAATGCCCCGGCCGGCACCGACATGCCGCCCTATCTCGCCCTCAGGCACTGCATCGTGACGCAGGGCATTTTCCCGTCCCGGAACTGACCATGCCCCTCGCCCCCTTCCATCTCGCCTTCCCGGTGCACGACCTTGCCGCCGCCCGCGCCTTCTATGGCGGCCTGCTCGGCTGCCCCGAGGGGCGCAGCTCGCCGGAATGGGTGGATTTCGATTTTCACGGCCACCAGATCGTCGCGCACCTCGCGCCGGGCCAGTGCGCCCCCACCGGCACCAGCGCCGTTGACGGGCATGGCGTGCCTGTGCGCCATTTCGGCCTCGTCCTGCCAATGGCAGACTGGCAGGCGATGGCCGCGCGCCTTGACGGCCAGGTCGACTTCCTGATTGCGCCCTATGTCCGCTTTGCGGGCCAGCCCGGCGAGCAGGCGACCATGTTCTTCCACGACCCCAGCGGCAACGCCATCGAGCTGAAAGCCTTCGCCGATATCGGCCAGCTGTTTGCGAGATAGGAGCCCTTGTTGGGGGGTGCCCAAACACCTGACCTCCCCCTTCGTACACCCACCCCTCCCCCCGATGACCCCTGCGCAGGCAGGGGTCCATGGACTGGCCTCACATCAAGGTGCGTGGGGACAGGCCTGGTCCATGGATACCTGCCTTCGCAGGTATCCTCGGGTTGAGTGTGGGATTCGCAATTACTGGTTCAGCGTAAAATAAAGGTCCCGCCAATCCGGGTTCGCCTCTTCGATCAGGCGGATCTTCCAGGCGCGTTTCCACTTCTTGATCTGGTATTCACGCGTCTTGGCGCTCTCGCGGCTGTCATGCGCTTCGTACCAGACGAGGCGTTTGACCTTGTATTTGCGCGTAAAGGCCGCGCCGCGCCCCTCGCGATGGTTCCATGTGCGATAGGCAATGTCATCCGTATGGCCCGTATACAGCGTGCCATTGGTCTGGCTGGCAAGGATGTAGACGTAAAAGGCCATGCCACCTCTCTTCCCGAAGATACCTGCGCAGGCAGGTATCCATGGACACTACTCACCGCGGGCAGGCGAGGAAAGTCCGGCCCATGGCCCCCGCCCCACCTTAAATCTCGGACAGGTTGGCCCCGCGCGGCTTGACCCCGCGCCCGGTTCACCCGCGTCATCCCCACATGACCGAGCGCGAACTCTCCGCCGCTGCCCGCCGCCTGCTGGACGATGTCGACACGCATGGCTGGCACAGCCAGCACGTCTTCGACCCGGAGCTGGCCCGTCCCAATTTCTCCTATTCGGTCGGCTTCACGCAGACGCTGGGCGCGCCGGAATTCATCGTCTTCGGCCTCCACCGCGACGTGATGCACGACATGCTGGGCGAGGTGTTCCGCCAGCTGAAGGCGGGCCGCAAGGTCGAGGGCGACCAGCGCTGGCATGGCCTGACTGAAGACTTCGACTGTATCGGCAAGAAGGCCAGCCATGACGGCCTGTTCACCGCCTATGCGGTCCTCGCCGACTGGTTCTGGCAGCGCCAGGGCCAGTCCGGCCACCCCGCCATGGTCCAGCTCGTCTGGCCCGGCCTGCTCGACGGCCTGTTCCCGTGGGACGAGGGCTGCGCCGAAAGCGTCGTCGCCGCCCAGCCCCGGCTCTGGGCCTAGGCCGGCTCCCCTTCCCGGTCCCGCACCTTCTCCCCCATGATCCCGTTCGCGCGGCGCGCCTTGACGCATTCGAAGCTGCCCGCCCGGAAGGCGCGGCAGGCTTCGGGCCGGTCCTCATACACGCCGCATACGGCCTTGCCGCCGCCCAGCTGCAAATGCACGCATCGCCCGCAATCGAACTTGACGAATGTCTGCCCGCCTTCGGCAAACAGGCTGCCTTCTGGCAGGGCGCGCGACGCGTCCCATGGCGACAGGGCGAGATAGCGCGGATGCCGGCTGAAACAGCAGGCGCCGCAGGACACGCAGTCAAATAGCGGGTCAGTCATGGCGTGGGGGTCGTCGCTCCGCCGCCCGGTTGCGAACATCTCATCGGTCGGCGGCAGCCCGCGATCTACGCCCGCCTGCCTTGCCCGGCAAGCGGGATTCGCCCGCGCCTTTCCACCCCCCTCCCCGCCTCGCGTATACTGCGCGCCATGAACCCCGCGACGCGCCATCGCATCTTCTCTGCTGTGCCAGTGTGGCTGTGGCCTTATGTCTGGCTGCAGCTCTGGGGCCTGCAGCGCTGGATAAGGGCCAGCGGGCGCGGCCTGCTGATCGCCGTCTGCCCGCGCAGTGGCCATGTCTACATCACGCGCGTCGCCGACGCCCCGGCCCCCGAGGGCGCCTACACCTGGACGCCGCCGCGCCAGTTCGCGTGGGCCCGCCTTGCCGTGGCCGAGGCCCCGCGCCTCTGCGCGGCCTGTCCGGGCATTTTCCGTGCACATTTCGTGGACCGGCCACGCCCGGCCCTCACCCTTGCCCCGCCCTTCGCCGACACGTCCTAGGACGCGCCACGCCCGCACCACACCCTCGTCACCCCCATGCCGCCGCTGCCCACCGGGCCTGCGGCCGCCCGTGCTGGGCCCTGCCTTCGCGTGACCCCTTCCCTGTTCCGGCCTGCCCGCGCTAGGCTGGCGCCATGATCCTGTATGACTATCCCGGCGGGCCCAACCCGCGCCGCGTCCGCATCTTCCTCGCCGAGAAGGGCATCAGCGTGCCCATGGAAACCGTGGACATTCTCAAGCGCCGCAACCGCCAGCCGGATTTCCTCGAGAAGAATCCCACCGGCGGCATTCCCATTCTCGAACTGGATGACGGCACCTGCATTTCGGAAAGCGTCGCGATCTGCCGCTATTTTGAGGAACTCCACCCCGAGCCGCCTCTGTTCGGCACCGGCGCCAAACAGCGCGCCATTATCGAAATGTGGCTGCGCCGGGTCGAACTGAACCTGATGGTGCCGATCGGCATGGTCTGGGTCCACGGCCATCCGCTGACGGCCAAGCTGATCCAGCAGATCCCCGAAGCCGCCGCGCAAAACCGCGTCCGCACCGCCATGGGCTACAGGCTGCTCAACGACCAGCTGGCGGAGAATGAGTTCATTGCCGGCGACGCCTATAGCGTCGTCGATGCCGTCGCCCTTGCCACCTATGATTTCGGGGCCGGCCTGGTCGGCGTGCCCCCCGAGGACGGACTCACCCACCTCGCCCGCTGGCATGCCGCCGTCTCCGCCCGCCCCAGCGCCACGGCCTGACGCGACAGCGGGTTGACGCCGGCCCCAGCCACGGCCAAGCCTTGCGCATGCCCATATCCATTCCGTCCGATATCGCCCACATCATCCAGCTCGCCATTGCGCCGGTCTTCCTGCTCGCGGGCATCGGCGCCTTCCTCAATGTCATGGCCAATCGCCTGTCCCGCGTGGTCGACCGCTGGCGCAAGGTCGAGGGTTTCATGGCCGAACTGGATGAACCGGCCCGCCAGATTCACGTGCCGGAGCTGGCGGCCATCGACCAAAGGATGATCCTGATCAACCGCGCCGTCATCCTGTCCACCCTGTCAGCCCTGCTGATCTGCCTCGTGGTCGTGACCCTGTTCACCGGCCAGGTCGTGAAGATGGATGTGTCCAACGCGGTTGCGGCGCTGTTCGTCGCGTCGATGGGCGTTCTCATCGCCGGGCTCGTCTATTTCCTCGCCGAGATATCCGTCGCCACCCGCACCCTGCGCGTCGCCCCCCACCTGATCACGTCACAAAAGGCGCGGCACCGGAAAAAAGGGCCGGCCGACCTGTCCTAGTCGACAGTGCCCCAGTGCGGCAGCGGCGGGTCAACCGGCCTGGACGTATCGAATTCCACCCGGAAGAAACGTCCGGGACGCGCGAGTTCATAGGCGAATAGCGAATCCGCCGGGCGGACCTCGACGGCCCAGACATTCGCGATTGAAACCGGAATGCCCTCGCGGTCGAACAGGGCCTTTGTTGCGTCGTCAGCCGGGAAGTCCTGGCGCGAACCATTGCCTGCCGCCACCGCCGTGCCGCCATAGCCGCTCAAGGCGTCCTCGCTGCCATCTTCATGTAGGTGGACATGATGCAGGCCCAGCGTGCCCTCGGCCCGCGTCAACACCCAGGTGCGCGAGCGATCATCGCCCACCGCCAGCGGAATACGGATTTCCGATGCCGAACAGTCACGTACATGCATGACAACACGCTCGGCCCGCCAGGCATCATCGGCCGCGTCCTGGCTGACGATTTCCCCCTCGAAGGCCTGACCGCAAAGCAGCGCCACCCGGTCCCAGAACTGGGATTGCGGCACTGGCCCGCACGCTGTGAGCGAAAGGGCGACGAGACAGAAAAGACTGGAGCGCATAAGCATGAGGCGCAGCCTAGACAGGCTGCGCCTCGATGCAATCATTTAGTCTTCCGCGATCAGGCCGGGTTGGGTTCCGGATCGCCGAGGCCTTTATCGCCCTTGGGCTTGCGGCGCTTGCCGATGACTGGGACAGCCGAAGCCGGGCCGACATCGTCGTCGCCAAGATCAGGCCGGCTTGGCTTGTTGCCCTTCAGCAGTTCGGCAATCTCGTCGCCGCTCAGCGTTTCATATTCAAGCAAGCCATTGGCAATCGCTTCCCATTCAGACCGCGTCTCGGTCATGATGCGGCGCGCTTCGTCCATGCCGGCCTGGATCAGCTTGCGCACTTCTTCCTCGATCTTGCGCGAAGTCTCTTCCGAAATATGCGACGACTGCATCAGCTGCTGGCCCAGGAACACGTCGCCTTGGTCAGAGCCGTAATCGACAGGGCCGATATCGTCGGCAAAGCCCCAGCGCGTGACCATGGCCCGCGCAAGGCGGGTGGCCTGCTGGATGTCCGAGGCAGCGCCGGCCGTGACATTGTCATGACCGAATTTCAGTTCCTCGGCGACGCGCCCGCCCATCATGATCGCCAGCCTGCTGGTCATCTCGACCTTGGACATGGACAGCTTGTCGTCTTCCGGCAGCTGCATCACCATGCCCAGCGCACGGCCCCGCGGAATGATGGTCGCCTTGTGCACCGGATCGGCCGACGGCACCTTCATCGCCACGATAGCGTGACCGGCTTCGTGCCAGGCGGTCAGCTCTTTTTCTTTCTCGGACATCACCATCGAACGGCGTTCCGGTCCCATCAGGACCTTGTCCTTGGCATCCTCGAACTCCGCCATCGCCACGACGCGCTTGCCGCGACGGGCCGCCAGCAGGGCCGCCTCATTGACGAGGTTGGCGAGGTCAGCGCCCGAAAAGCCGGGTGTGCCGCGCGCAATCGTCTTGGTGTCGACGTCCTTGGCCAGTGGCACATTGCGCATGTGAACGCGCAGGATTTTCTCGCGGCCGATAATGTCCGGATTGCCGACAGTGATCTGGCGGTCGAAACGGCCGGGCCGCAGCAGGGCCGGGTCCAGCACGTCAGGCCGGTTGGTCGCGGCAACGAGGATGATGCCCTCATTGGCTTCAAAACCGTCCATTTCGACCAGCAACTGGTTCAGCGTCTGCTCGCGTTCGTCATTGCCGCCGCCGAGGCCTGCGCCGCGCGAACGGCCGACCGCGTCGATCTCGTCAATGAAGATGATGCAGGGCGCCGAGCGCTTGGCCTGCTCGAACATGTCGCGCACGCGGCTGGCGCCGACACCGACGAACATTTCGACAAAGTCGGAACCGGAAATCGTGAAGAAGGGCACGCCGGCCTCGCCAGCCACGGCGCGGGCGAGCAGCGTCTTGCCGGTGCCGGGAGGGCCGACCAGGAGGGCGCCCTTCGGAATCTTGCCGCCGAGGCGCTGGAACTTGGACGGGTCCTGAAGGAATTCGACAATCTCCTGCAACTCTTCCTTGGCTTCATCCACGCCGGCAACATCGTCAAACGTGACTCGGCCATGCTTTTCGGTGAGCAGGCGGGCGCGCGACTTGCCGAAGCTCATCGCACCGCGTCCGCCGCCACCCTGCATCTGGCGCATCATGAAGAAGACAAAGCCGACGATCAGGACGATCGGCAGGATCGAGAAGATCAGCGAGGCAAAATTGTTGCGGCCACTGTCAGCGTCGATGGTGAAAGGCACGCCCTCTTGCACGAGGATGCCCTGGGTTTCCATGTCGAGGCCGCGCAGTTCGCTGACCAGCGTGCGGTTGTCGGTCGTCTTCACGACGATCTGCTGGTCGCCCAGCGTCGCCTCGACCACTTCGCCACCGTCGATCAGCTTGTAGATTTCAGACAGTTTCGCCTTGTCGGCATGATCTGCTTCAGAGGTCCCGCCCATGGCGACGGCCATGCCGATGACAAGCAGGGCGATGGCCCCCCAGATGGCAAGATTGCGCACGTTCATATTCGGTCTCTCAATTTTTCAGCGTTCCTGATCCCTAACATAGGAGCAGCGTCGCACAAAAACGACTCCTTTCCGCTTAACAAGCAGCAATTGTCACGCCTTGCCGAGCAGAAGGTCCCGCACATCGTCCAGACGCCGGATCAGCAATGGATCCGGGCCATCCAGCCCCGTCTCCGGCACAAGGTGAACAATTGTGCCCTTCCGGCTAACCTTCGCGCCGCCCAATGTCGCACCAGCAAATGCCCGCGACGCGCGCGCCCGATCGGCGAGCGATTGCAGCTTTTCCCGTCGAGGCGGGGTCTCCCGGCCCGTCACGGCCTGGATCAGGAAGCCCATTCCGCGCGTAGCGCTTTCCGGCCCCAGCATCGTCATGTCTGCGTCTATTTGGGACGTGCCGGACACGCGAACATGGTCGCGCAGCCAGCGCCCGAGGCGGACATCCTCGATTGCGCGCAGGGCGCCGAGGTCGTCCAGGCACCGCGAAATCCGGGCATGCAGCCCGGGAGCGCCGGCCAGCAATTGCCGCATCCGCACCCGTTCATAGGCCGGATTGTCATTCGTCGGGTCCTCGACCCAGTCTGCGCCCCGGGCTTCGAGCATGTTTCGCAAGTCGCTGCGGCGGGCGGTCAAAAGTGGCCGGGCGATCCTGACACCCGCCCCTTCCGGCCAGACCGGCGACGGTGAGACCGCCTGCATGCCGGCAAGCCCATACCAGGTCGACCCCTGCCGGGCCCGCATCAGGAAGGTTTCGGCCTGGTCGTCGGTCGTGTGGCCTGTCAGCAGGACCATGCCGCCGTGCGCCTTCAGCGCGCAGGCGAGGGCCGCATGCCGGGCCCGCCGGGCGGCGGATTGACGACTGACGGGGGCGTCCCACTGCAACGTCTCGTGACGTATCCCGAGCGACCGGCAGGTCTCGCCGACCCGCACGGCCTCACCAGCAGACGCATCGCGCAGGCGATGGTCAAACGTGAATGCGATCAGGTTGCGACCACGCGCCTGCGCCCAGTCATGCGAAAGATAAAGGAGCGCGAGGGAATCGCTGCCGCCGGAAACGGCGACTCCGACCGGGCCGGTTCCCGCCGGGCACAGCCGGTCAAAGGCTGCCAGAGCGGGCGGTCGCGTCTCTAGTTGTCGCACCCGGACTTGGTCCGCTCGACCGCCGACAGGTCGCGCGTCACACCCGAAGCATTCGGGTAGCGTTTCGGCAGCGTGTCGAGCGCGAGGCAGGCCTTCTCCTTGTCGCCGATGAGGCGCATGGCCCGGGCCAGTTTCACCAGCGCGTCAGGCGCGCGCGGATCGTTCGGGAATGAGCGGATCATCGTCGTATAGGCGGCGCCGCTGTCGGCATAGGCTTTCTGCTGGTACAGCGTCTCGCCAAGCCAGTAATGGGCCTCGCCCGCCTGCGGATCATTGCCGAACTTCTCGAGGAACAGGCGGAAGGCGGACTCAGCCCCGGCATAGTCGAACTGGATCAGTTTCGATTTGGCGGCGGCAAACAGCGGTCCGGCTTCGCCCGGCAGGTTGCTGGCCGATATGGTGCCCAGCGATCCGGACGGCAGGTTCAGGCCTGCTTCCGACGGGTTGTTCGAAACCGGAGTCGACGACTGACGCATGCCGGACGCGCTGTTGGCGAGGCCGGACGCGGACGCTTCATTGGTCGGCGTGATCAGGCGGGTCGGCCCGGAATTGCCGAGGCTGCCGGACTGGGGTGATGACGGCGAGGCGGCGGAATAGTCGCCGCTCTGCGCTGAACCGGGATAGGCGGAGTCCGGCTCGGCAGCCGGGTCGGCAAAGGCGGCGTCTCCGCCAAGGCGGGCCTCAAGCGCGGCCAGGGTGCGGCCCTGCGCATCGAGCTGCTTGCGCAATTCACCGATACTGTCGGAAAGCGATTCATTATCGCGCTGGAGGGCGTCGTTCTGGTCGCGTGCCTGGGAGAGCCGGAATTCCATCGTCTCGACTCGCCCGGTCAGGGTCATGATATCGCCGAGCAGGTTGTTCACCTGGACCTTCAGGTCCGCATTCTGCTGGCGAACCGTTGTGACCTGCGAAGCGAGATCAGAGCTGGTGACGCCCTGCGAGATAGGCGCACTGCGCTGCGCCATCGCCGGCGAAGCGGCGAGCATGAGGCAGGCAAGGGCGAGAGCCGGGGCTTTGAACATGGATGCAATATCTCCGCGCAGTTTGGTCGCCAGCATACAAAAACAGCCGGGGCCAAAATAAGGCACCCGGCTGCATATTGTAGACCGTTCAGCAGAACAGCTTAGCTGGTCGAGCCGGAAACGATTTGCGTGAAACCGTTACGGTTGAGAGCCCAGGACTGCTCGTCGCTGCCAGCAGCGATCGGGCGTTCCTTGCCGTACGAGATCGTGTCGATCCGCGAAGGATCAACGCCGAGGCTGACGAGATAGTCTTTCACGACCGATGCGCGGCGTTCGCCGAGCGCAAGGTTGTATTCGCGTGTGCCGCGCTCATCGCAGTTACCGGCGACGAGGATGCGGACGCTTGGATAGGAGGCCAGCCAGGCCGCCTGACGCTTCAGGATTTCCTGGTCGTCGGCATCAAGGCGGTAGTTGTTGAGGTCGTAATAAACACGCTCACCAACGTTGACGCGGAAATCGTCGAGCGAACCAGCCAGCGGGCCGGTAGGTTTCACGACTTCTTCGACGACAGGTGCAGTAGGCGCTGGAGTCGTGTCGACGACTTCAACTGGCGTCGTATCTTCAACGACAGGCGCAGGCTTGGAAGCGCAGGCGCCGAGCGAAATCAGTACGAGGGCGGCGGCGGTAAGTTTCAGTGACTTTTGCATTGCTAAGACTCCCCTGGATGTCCTTAGAGCGATATTGACGCCTTGCGGCGGGCGTTTTGTCAACGTGGTGACGACTAGCGCGTTAGTGATTTCATATTCAGGCCGAAATCAGGCGACAATCGGGCGGTGACTTAACCGAGCGTCGTTTTGCACAAATTTGTCGTCATGTCTCCATAAAGCAACGCCCCCGGACCATTCCGGAGGCGTTTGACTGCTAATTTTATTGCAGAAGCGGCGACCAGGCCGGGTCCGACGCGTCGGTTTGGGTCTGCAAACGCTGTTCGTTGCGTCCGGAGAGGTCGACCGACCAGAGTTGCGGCCCGGCGCCGGGACGTGATTCGCGGAAATAGACGATCACGCGGCCATTCGGCGACCAGTCCGGGCCTTCATCGAGATAGGCTTCGGTAAGCAGGCGCTCGCCTTTGCCGTCAATTCCGATCACGCCGATATAGAACCGGCTGCCAGACTGTTTGGTGAAGGCGACGAGATCGCCGCGCGGACTCCAGACGGGCGTGGAATAGCTGCCCTTGCCGAACGTGATCCGGCAGGCCGAATCGCGACCGCCCGACGGGCAGGTACGCGGGCTGCCATCGGCATTCATGATATAGAGCTGCGGGCTGCCGCCCCGATCGGACGTGAACACGATGGAATTGCCGTCCGGTGACATCGAGGGCGATGTATCAATGGCCGGATGATCGGTCAGGCGGCGCGATTCTCGGGTCCGCAGGTTCATGATGTAAATGTCGGAATTGCCGCGCTCGGCCTGCGTCATCAGCACGCTCTGGCCATCACGCGAGAAGCGTGGGGCAAAGGTCATGCCCGGGAAGTTGCCGAGCAATTCCTGGCGGCCTGTCTCGATATTAAAGAGATAGACGCGCGGCTTGCCGCCTTCATAGGACATGTAGGTGATTTCCTGGGCCGACGGCGAGAAACGCGGTGTCAGCACCGTGTTGCGGCCGGGCGTCAGGTATTGCTGGTTGGCACCGTCACTATCCATGATGGCAAGGCGTTTCACGCGGGCCAGTTTCGGACCGGTCTCGGCGATATAGACGATGCGCGTATCGAAATACGGGTCTTCACCGGTCAGGCGCTGGTAGATCGAGTCGGCGATCTTGTGGGAAATACGGCGCCAATTGTCAGGCGTCGTGGTCAGGCGGCGGCCCGGCTGGCCATTGATGCGCATGACTTCGCCGGCATAGACGTCCCACAGGCGGAACGAGACGGCGATCTTGCCATCGGGCAGCTCTTCATAGGCACCGACGACCAGGCCGTCCGTCTTGATGATCTTCCAGTCGGCAAAGCGCGGCTGCACGTCCAGCGACAGGTCCTTCTGGATGAAGGAGGCCGGGTTCTGCATTTCGAACAAGCCGGTCGAGGCGAGGTCGGCGCGCACGACGTCGCTGATCTGCTTCGCCATCGCGGCGTCGGTCCCGGAAATCTGGAAGTCCGGAATGGCCAGCGGTGTCGGGGTGAAATTGCCATCGGTGACCCGCACCTGTAGCTGGGCCGCAGATGGCAGGGCAAAGCTCGTGGCCAGCAGGAACGCTGTTACCAGCGCCATCAGGATACGTTTCATTCGATAGTCTCCTTGAAACTTAGAGGGCCGGTCAGTTCTCCGGCCCGATTGTCACGTCGATTTCCTGCCATTGGTCGTAATCGTCTGCAGGTAATTTGTATGGCGCGCACTTGCGCACTGCCCGGAGGGCAAGGTCAACCGGAATGCCCGACCGGCCGATTGGGCGCGATTTCGGCAAGATCAGTTCCGCCGAGTTCGACAGGCTGCCGTCACGGGCCAGCTTCAGGCGCACCACGACATTGATCTGGTCTTCCTTGGGCAGGTCGTCGATCCCGTTCCAGCAATAGCCGATCTGACGGCGCACGGCCGCCTGCAGCGAGGCGGTATTGCCGGTGCGCTCGCCCGCACCCTTGCGCGGTTGCTGGGCATCGGCCAGCACGGGCTTCTGGATTCGCGGCGGCTCCTGCGCCGGGGGCGCCTTGCGCTCGTTCTGGGCCTTGGTCTTCAGCACGTCCTCGAAATCATTCAGGAAATCGAGGTCATCGGACTCGGTCTTCGGCTTTGTCTTCTGGACCAGTTTCTCTTCCTTCTTCGGCTCCGGCTTCTTTTTTTCCGGCTCCTTGACGGGCGCCGGCTCGGGATCCGGTTCAGCCTTCTCGTCTTCTACAACAATGTCATCCTCGCTCGGTTCCTCGGCGCGGGTGTCATTGGCATCGACTTCGTCGGCCGTCAGATCTTTCTGGTCGTCCGGCTCAGCCTCTTCTTCGGGCGTCTCTTCCGGCACCGGCTCGGCTTCGGGCTCGACCTCGGCCTTGGGAATCGCCGACACATTGGTGACGAGGCCGATGTCGAGAAACTCGATCGGTACATCAATGGCGCTCGCACATTCCGGCAGGCGCATAAGGATATCGATCGGGCCGAGGCCCGGTTCGTCGCGTTCGAGCTTGGCGATCGCCTTGTCACACTCGGATTTCTGGTTCGGCCACGACATTACCGCCAGCGCGAGCACGCTCGCGTGGAGAAGGGCCGAAAGGGTGAAACCGCGAAGCATGGGTGCTGAAGGCCCTCGCTATTTCTTCTGTTCGGTCACGAAGGCGAGGCGCGTATAACCGGCCGCGCGGACTTCGGACGTCACTTCCATGATCCTGCCATAGGGAACGGACTCGTCGGCGCGCAGGTACATCTGCTGCTCGTAGCCTTCGCCGATGATGGCGGCGAGCTTGGCGCCGAGCTCATCTACGGTCACTTCCGTGTTCTGAATGAATATCGTGCCGTCAGCCTTCACCGAGATGGCCAGTGGCGCATCGTTCGGCTCGGTCTTGATCGGCCCCGACACGGTTTTCGGCAGGGCGACATCCTCGCCGCGCACCAGCAGGGGCGCGGTGATCATGAACACGATCAGCAGCACCAGCATGACGTCGACAAATGGCGTGACGTTGATTTCGGCATTCAGCGCGCGGCGTCCGCGCCGCCCGCCCTTGCCGCCGGATCCGAGGATAAGTCCCATGGCCTAGTCCCTCGCTGCGTCGGACGCACGGCGCGACAGGCGCACCAGGACATCCTGCGAGAATGTGTCGAGCTGGTCGCCGAACTTGGTCAGGTCGCCGGTGAACTTGTTGTAGAAAATAACCGCCGGGATAGCGGCCACGAGGCCCATGCCGGTGGCGAACAGGGCTTCGGCAATCGGGCCGGCCACGGTGCCCAGGCTGGTGTCCTGCTGGGCCGCGATGTTGAGGAAGGCGTTCATGATGCCCCAGACCGTGCCGAACAGGCCGATAAAGGGCGAGGCCGAACCGATGGTTGCCAGCACGCCGAGCCCGCTGCCGGCCTTGCTGATTTCCCGGTCAACGGCGGCCCGCATGGAACGCTCCGCGCGGCTGACGATGGCCGCCGCCTCGGTCGGCTGGGAAAGGGCGCGCTTGGCGTCCGACCATTCGCGCGCAGCCGATGCGAATACGCGGCTGGCGGCATCGCCCGCGACCTGGCCGGGGCGCATGTCGAAGTCTTCCGTGCGACCGCTCCAGAATGCGTCTTCGAACTGTTTCGCCTTCTTGCGGGCGCCACCCAGCGAGAACGTCTTTTCGGCGATCACCATCCACGACCAGACCGAGGCGGCCAGCAGGCAGAGGAGCACCAGTTTGACAATCGGGTCTGCGTCGAGAACCAGTGAGAGTAGCGAGAAGTCACTATTGCTGGCGGCCGTGCCAATCGCTTCGGATTCCATGAGATTCCCTGCTCCTTGAGGTCTGCGGGCTGCATGCGCGCCGCATATGAGTCTGTGCCGTCGGCGCATGGCCTCGGCGTCTGCCCCTGTTTCCACACCAAATCTGGCGGAAACACGGCAGGCACGCGAGTTTCCGCAGCTGGTTAACCGATAGGAGCGTTTGGTTAAGGATTAGTGGCTGACGGCCAGGTTCGCTGCACTGCAGCAAGGACGCGGCAAACGGGCCTAGAGGATTGGTGCGGCGAGGCGCAGAATGTTCTCTGTCATACGTCGCCAACTCGATCGCGTCGCCCAGGCTTCGGGATCGATATAGGTGCATCGGTCGAGATAGCGTTCCCGCATCTCGTCCAGCTGGCCGGATACGGCCCGGTCATAGGCGATCAGGGTCAGTTCAAGATTCAGGTAGAAGCTGCGCGTGTCCATATTGACCGTTCCGACCATTGAAATCGTGTCATCGATCAGCACGCATTTCGTGTGCAAGAGGCCGTCCGAGTATCGCGCGATGCGGATGTCGGCGGCCAGGAGCTCCTCGAAGACGGATTCGCTGGCAAACTGAGCGAGCTTCGAATCGATCCTTTCGGGCACGATCACGTCCACGGCAACGCCTCGCTTGCGGGCCGCCTTCAGCGCCAGTGTCAGCGTCTCATCGGGGATGAAATAGGGCGTGATAATCGACACGCGCGAATGGGCCGCAAAGATGGCCGAGACAACCCATTCATGGATCGGGCTGTCGCGCGTTTCCGGTCCGGAGGGCAACAATTGCAGCGACACATCCCCGGCCGGCGCCACTTCCGGGCGGTCGGTCGGCAGGTCGCGCAGGGCCTCCCGGTCAACGTCCAGCCCCACACAATCGAAAATATAGTCGGCATTGAACACGCAGCCGAGCGAATCGACGATCCGCCCCTCCAGCCGGAACATCGTATCGACCCATTCGCCAACCGACTTGTTCTTCTTGAAGAATTTCGGGTCGACCAGATTGAAGCTGCCAATATAGCCGATCGCCTGGTCGATCGCGATCAGCTTGCGATGATTGCGCAGGTCGGAGCGCTGGGACAGCGACTTGATCAGGCCGACCGGCAGCGAGGCCTCCACGTCCACGCCCGCCTGACGCAGGCGCGGCAACCAGCTCGACCGGAACAGAGCCTTGCTGCCGAAGCTGTCTGCAAGGAGGTTACAGTCGACCCCGCGCTTGGCGGCCCGCACCAGCGCTTCCATCACGGCTGTTACGCGGCCTTCCGGCTCGACAATATAGAATTCGAGGAAACAGGTTTTGGTTGCCTGATCGATATCGGCGACGATCCGGTCGAGTATGCTGCCCGCGTCTTCGAGCAGTTCCAGCTTGTTATCGTGCGTCACGGGGAAACCGGAATGGGTCGCCACGCTTTGGCTGAGCGCCCGCATCGTGTGCGAGGCCTCCAGCACCACGTCCTGCAACGGGTCTTCGGTCATGCCATAACGGCGCGAGTAGAATTGCCGGATACGCGCGCCCTGTCTGAGACGCTTGCGTCCCATCCGGTGGTCGCCGAACAGAAAGTAGAAGAAGATCCCGAAATAAGGCAGAGAGAACAGGATGATGATCCAGGCCAGCGTCGTGCTGACCGCCAGCTTGCGGTAGAGCAACCGGAAGGTCAGGCTTACTGAAATCAAGATGTGAAGGGCAAAGACGAGTGAACTTGGTAGCAAGGCGGTCCCCTTCAACGCGTACTGTCGAACGCCGGATGGAACCTTGTGTTCCAGCCGCCATATGAGCAGCATGAGCCACTCTCTCGACATCCTGACCTGGAATATCCAGGCCGCTATTGGCACGACCCGGTATTCACAATACCTGACCCGCGCGCATCATCAGGTCTTCAATACCAGCGCCAAGCGTTCCACGCTGGAAAAAATCGCGGAAATCGTCAGCACCTATGACCTTGTCTGCCTGCAGGAGGTCGATCTGGGCGGGCGGCGATCCGGTTTTTCCTGCCAGGCCGAGCAGATCGCGACCCTGTCGGGCCATTCGCACGTCGCCGTTCAGCGCAACCGGACGATCCCCGGCATCTCGCAGCACGGCAACGCCATTCTCAGTCGGTACGAACTGTCTGATATCCATGATTTCAAGCTACCTGGACGCGTAAAGGGTCGCGGCTGCCTCATCGCCAATGTGCAGGTAGGACGGGGGATTTCAGTCGCAAACCTGCACCTCAGCCTTGGCCGGGATGACCAGGCCACGCAACTTTCAGCGGTTGGCGAACACCTGCCCCGGAAGAGTCCGTTCCTGGTGGTCGGAGACTTCAACTGTACGAACAGTTCCACTCATCTCGAGGCCTTCGCCGAGGCCAACAAGGCCCAGATCGCCAATCATCCGCAAATCCCGACCTTTCCCTCCTGGCGCCCGCAGCGCGATCTCGACCATATCGTCTATTCCGACCTGGTGAGCCTTGAGCATCGGCGCAGTCTCGCGCTTCAGCTGTCCGATCACCTCCCCGTTTCGGCCGAGATCCGCTTCTGATGCCGTCAGAATGAAAGAGTGAGGCCTCTTCGGGGCCCCGCTCGGATTTTCTGGATGCTGGCCGCCTTAGTCGAGCGAAGAAATCTCATGGCGCGCTGCGCTCAGGATTTCCACGATCCGGCGCTGGCGGGCCTCGTCAGCGAGCCGGTCGCGCGCCGACGTTACGACGGCATGCCGCAGCCGGTGCATCGCCGTGCGCACGTCGGTCGGGTCGATGTCTTCCTCGGCGCGCAACAGGTCCGCCAGGCGCGCATGAATCGCGTCCACCGTTTCCGTCTCGCGCTCGAGTTCGGCCTTGCCGTCATCCGTGATGTGGAAGGTCTTCTTTCCGTCCTCGGTGCGCACTTCGGCCCAGCCAAGATCCTGGATGATTTCCAGCGCCGGGTACATGACGCCGGGGCTCGGCTTGTAGGTGCCGCCGGTGCGCGTCTCGATTTCCTGGATCAGGTCATAGCCGTGGCGCGGCGTCTCATTGATCAGGCTGAGGATCAGGAGGCGAAGATCGCCGTGGCCCAGCGGCCTGCCGCCGCGGCGACCGCCCCGGCCATGGCCGCCTCGGCCATGATGGTGTCCGCCGCCCATTCCCATTTTCATGTGCCAGCGCGCGCGGCGCCTTTGTCGATTACATCCGTACATATTGTCTCCTTTGTCCTGGCGCCTGTGGCGGCCCGATCGATCGTCATTTTCCAAAAGTTCGCCTGACAGAACAGGTCTGTCGTCTGAAGCGTGATCTCTCATAGATACTCCTTTTCGATATATCTAAACATAAAATAGTTTTAGATATATCGAAATGCAAGCGGCGGCACAAAAAAAGGCTGGCCTACCTCGGTGTCGGCAGGCGGTTTTTCGAATTGTACTGTAATTACAGGGTTCTTAGGGTTTGTAGACGAAGGCTTCCAGATGCTCGGCCACTTCACGGATCGGCCGGCGCAGGCGTCCGTCGGCATGGATCATCACGGCCGTGATCTCCGCTTCGGAAATCAACTGGCCATCTCGCAGGCAGGCCTGCTCGAACCGGATACGCGGCCCGTCCATGCCGAGGTAGCGCGTGCGGATGTGCAGCAGGTCATCCACCTTGGCCGGGCGCTTGTAGCTGACATTCACGTTGGTCAGCGTAAACGCCGCCGGGTCTTCCCGGTCGAGCAGCGACTGGTGCGAGATACCGGCATCGCGCAAATGATCCGACCGGCCACGCTCGAAGAAACGCAGGTAATTGGCGTGGTAGACCATGCCCGTGAAATCGGTGTCTTCGTAATAGACGCGCACCGTGATCCAGTGCTGGCGTCGGGCATCGAAATTCTTGGCGTCAAGTGTGGGCTGGGTCATGCCCTCCGCGTTAGCAGATCACTCTTGGTCCGTCATCTCCAGCGGACCGGTTTCGAATCCCAACTCTTCTGCGCGGGTCGTGATCCGCGCCAGCGCCTCAGCGTCGAGCGCTTTCTCCCGCGCGAGTATCCAGAGATACTTTCCGCTGGGGTCACCCACCAGCGCGGCTGAATAGTCGGGCTCAAGATGCAGGATCCAATAATCGCCCCAGGCGAACGGGACCCAGGACGGCGCGAATTTCACCTTCAGCCGCGCATTGCCAGACTGTTCCATTACCCGCGCGACGCCTTTGGCCACCTCTACCGGACCGTCCACGCTGCCCTCGTGGCAGGTATTGATCACATCAATCCGGCCATCGGCACGCTGGACATATTCCGCCGTTACACCAGCGCAGTTTTTCTCAAAGCTATTGGGATAGCGGGCGATCTCATACCAGAGCCCTGCATAGCGCGTCAGGTCGACCTGCGGCACGGTCGGCGGCACCGCCTCCGAGGCGCGATAGTCCGGCTGGCTGGTGCAGGCAGAGAGTCCAAAGGCCGCGATCAAGGCAAACAGGCTGTGGCGTAACATGGTGAAGTCCTCCTGCGCTGTATACGCGCCATCACGTATTTCGGTTTCACCCTTTTCTGGCCAGATTGGCGCGCGCATGCGAAGCCGGATCATTGCCAACACACAGAGGCGTCATGACCACTCCTCCCCGCACCGGCCTCACCCCCATCCTGCGCGGCCTGCGCGGACGCTGCCCTGCCTGCGGCAAGGGACGCATCTATGTCGGATACCTGAGACAGGCGGCCACCTGCTCCCATTGCGGCGAGCCGATCGGCCTGATCCGCGCCGAGGACGGCCCGCCCTGGCTGACCGTGCTGATCCTCGGGCCCCTGCTGGCGCCGCTCTCGTATATCGTCTCGATGAAGTCGCCCGCGCCGCTCTGGATCAGCCTCTTGGCGCTTGGCGCGTTCGCCATAGGCGCCGTCCTGTTCCTGCTGCCGCGCATCAAGGGGGGCTTCATCGGTCTGCTCTGGCGCATGCAGCAGAAGGAGTCAGCTTAGGCCGGCTTCGGAAACGATTCCGGATAATGCGGCAGGCCATCGTCGAAATCGAAGAAATCAGCCTTGTGGCTTGTCCAGATATGCACCACGGGCTTGGACGGCAGGGGGGAGTCGAGGCTCCCGACACGTACGATCACCGCATCCTGATCATGCCATTCGGCCATCATGTGCGTTCCGCATTTCGGACAGAAGTGCCGTGTCTTGCCGGGCGTGGACTCAATGCCCGCCACGACATCAGCGCCCTTCGTCCAGCGAAAACCGGCACGTGATGCCCGCGCCGTTGTGGCGAAAGCGGCCGAATGCGTCTTCTGGCATGTCTTGCAATGGCAATGCCCGATGGGCCCAATCGCTTGCACCTCATAGGCCACCGCGCCGCAAAAACAGCTTCCCTGCAGAGCTTCCATCAGATCACTTCTCTCCGAACAATCCGTCCTGCTGCCCGCCCGGCACGGGCAATCCCAGCCGCTCATAGGCCAGTGGCGCGGCCGTACGTCCACGCGGCGTACGGGCGACATAGCCCTTCTGCATCAGGTAGGGCTCGATCACATCTTCGACTGCGTCGCGTGCCTCCGACAGGGCCGCTGCCAGCGTCTCGACGCCCACCGGCCCGCCCGCATAGGTCTTGACCAGCGCATGCAGGTAACGTCGGTCGAGCGCGTCGAGGCCATCCTCGTCAATCTCCAGCCGCTTCAGCGCCCGGCCTGCTGCAGCCCGGTCAATCTTCGCGCCCTCGGCCTCGGCAAAGTCGCGCACCCTGCGTAGCAGGCGCAGCGCAATGCGCGGCGTGCCCCGCGCCCGGCCCGCAATCTCCACGGCGCCGTCTTCCGTAATCGCGGCGCCGAGTTTCCGGGCCGCTGCCATGACGATATGTGCCAGTTCCTCCGGCTCGTAGAATTCCAGCCTGAGCGGAATGCCGAACCGGTCTCGCAAAGGCGTCGCCAGCAGGCCCGCCCGCGTCGTTGCGCCGACCAGCGTGAAGGGCGACAGGTCCAGCCGCACGGAGCGCGCCGACGGCCCCTCCCCGATCACGATATCGAGGGCATAATCCTCCATCGCCGGATAAAGGATTTCCTCCACGATCGCCGGCAGGCGGTGGATCTCGTCAATGAAGAGCACATCATTGGGTTCGAGGTTGGTCAGTATCGCGGCCAGATCGCCTGCCTTGGCGATGACCGGCCCGGACGTCGCCCGGAAACCGACGCCCATTTCCCGCGCCAAGATCTGCGCAAGCGTCGTCTTGCCGAGGCCTGGTGGTCCGAACAGCAGCACATGGTCCAGCGCTTCCGAGCGCCCGCGTGCCGCCTCGACATAGACTTTCAGGTTCGACTTGGCTTTGCGCTGGCCGACATAATCGTCAAACGTCTGCGGCCGCAGCGCGCGGTCCAGCGCGTCGCCGCCCTGCGCGTTCGGATCGGAAAGCTCGCCCTCGCGACTCACCGGCTAAGTTCCTTGAGCGCCGCTTTCACCAGCGGGCCGACTTCCTTGTCATCCGTCGTGGAGGACGCCGCCGCGACGGCCCGCGCCGCGTCGCTCTGGCCATAGCCGAGGTTAACGAGGGCCGAAATGGCTTCGGAGCGCGGCCCCGTTGTCGCGGCCGCCGGGGTACTCACCATGCCCGCCGCACTCGCCGCATCGAACTTGCCGAACCGGCCCATCGGGGGCGGCTTGCCGCCAAGGTCGAGCACGATCCGTTCAGCCAGTTTCTTGCCGACGCCTTTGGCCCGCTCCAGCACCGCGGCATCGCCCAGCGCAATCGCGTCCATCAGTTCGGCCGGACTGATCGCGTCCAGAATGGCCATAGCTGCCTTACCCGCCACGCCATGCACGTCCTGCAGGCGCACGAACCAGGCGCGTTCCTCATCGGTCCCGAAGGCATAGAGCGTGATCGCCGCCTCGCTCACCTTGGTCTCGACATGCAGCACGGCGTTTTCGCCCGCATGCACGCGGCTCAGCAGCCGCGTCCCCGCCTGGCAGACATAGCCGACGCCGTTCACGTCGATCAGCACATGATCGAGGCCCATCGCCGCGATCGTCCCGGTCAGGCGGCCGATAATCATGCGGCGCCTCGCTTGATCTCCAGCGGCAGGTGATGGGCCGCGCAGATCGCGCAGGCGAGCGCGTCCGCCGCATCAGCCTTCATCTCTCCGGCGCGCGGCAGCAGGCGTTTGACCATGAACATGACCTGGTCCTTGTCCGCTGTGCCGGTGCCGACCACCGACAGCTTGATCTTGCGCGGAGCAAACTCCGCCACCGGCAGGCTCGCCAGCGACAGGGCCGCCATGGCGGCGCCTCTTGCCTGACCCAGTTTCAGCGCCGAGCGCGGATTGGCATTGACCAGTGTTTCCTCGATTCCCGCCGCGTGCGGCGCGTGCAGGCGGGCGATTTCGGCGACGGCAGTGAATATGCCAGCCAGCCGCGCGGCCATTTCCATGGTCGTGTCGACGGAGATAACCCCATGCGCCACATGCGCGAGGCGGGCGCCGGTCTGCTCCACCACGCCCCAGCCGGTATGGCGGAGGCCGGGATCAATCCCGAGAATTCGAATCGTCGCTGTCATGGGCCCTACCCTATCAGGCGTCGAGGTTAATGACAGCTTGCATTTTCCCCATTTGTTCCTGCTTTCCTGCTGCAGCGCAGGTCAACTCATCCACTTCAGTACGCGCGGCTCGATCGGGTTGGCGAAGGCGCGGCCCTCGGTGCGGGACTCC
>TARA_R110000751_G_scaffold12408_5_pt1 | contig 20802 bp, 21 predicted proteins | sample TARA_R110000751 | Tara Oceans TARA_R110000751 (sample SAMEA4398001) | marine metagenome | biome: Polar Biome; feature: [MES] marine water layer (ENVO:01000295) within the mesopelagic zone...; material: water (ENVO:00002006), including particulate matter (ENVO:01000060) such as...... | reverse complement strand
CGACGAGAAGGGCCAGAAGATGTCGAAGTCCAAGGGCAATGTCATGGACCCGCTGGAACTGGTTGATGAATATGGCGCCGACGCATTGCGGTTCACGATGGGCCGCATGGCCGGGCAGGGGCGCAATATCCGCCTGTCGAAACAGGCCGTTGAAGGCAACCGCAACTTCGCTACCAAGCTGTGGAATGCCGCGCGCTTCGCCGAGATGAACGAATGCGGCGCGCCGGGCGAGATCGATTTCGCCAAGGTGACGAGCCCGGTGAACCGCTGGGTACTGGGCGAGCTTGCCGCCTGCGAAGCCGAAGCCACGAAGGCGATCGAGGAATACCGCTTCAATGACGCGGCGGGCGCGCTTTACAAATTCGTCTGGAACGTCCTGTGCGACTGGTATCTCGAACTGATCAAGCCGCTGCTGATGGGCATGGACGACGCGGCCAAGCAGGAAACGCGCGATGTCTGCGGCTATGTGCTCGATGAGACGCTGAAGCTGCTCCACCCGTTCATGCCCTTCGTCACCGAAGAGCTGTGGGAACGCCGCGCGACCGGCCGTGTCGAAGAGCGCGGCTTCCTGATGGGCCAGGCCTGGCCGAAATACGCCATCATGCGCGATGCCGACGCCGACACGGAAATCCAGTGGGTGCTCGACCTGATCACCGAAATTCGCTCCCTGCGGAACGACCTCGGCGTGCCGGCAGGCTCGAAGATTCCGCTGTCGCTCGTGAGTGCGGGGCCGGTCATCGAAGACCGGGCCGTCCGTCATGAGGATATCCTGAAACGCCTCGCGCGGCTCGAGGACATTGTCGTGTCCGACACGGTGCCGGCTGGAGCTGTCTCCACGGTTGTGGGCGACACGGTGGTCGCGCTGAACATTGCCGACCAGATCGACGTGGCCGAGGCGCGCAAGCGGCTCGACAAGGAGATTGCCCAACTCGACAAGGATATCATGTCGACCGAGAAGAAGCTCGGCAACGAGGCCTTCGTCGCCAAGGCGCCGCCCGAGATCGTCGCCGAGAACCGCGAACGCATCGTCGACTGGACGGATCGCCGCGAGAAACTGAAAGCGGCCCGGAAAAGCCTTGAAGGTCTCTAGGCAATAGGTTCATCCTGTCGCCAGATGTTCTGGAGACGCTGATGACACTGAAAACCCTGGCCGCCTTCGCGGCGGCTGCCCTGTTCCTGGGCGCCTGCGCCACGCCGCTCGCACCTGAACCGATGGCGCCCGATTGGCATCTCGCAATCCATGGTGGGGCAGGGGTGATCCTGCGCGAGAACCTGTCGGCGGAACAGGAGGCCGAGTATGTCGCCGCCTTGAACGAGGCGATGGAAGCGGGAGCAGCGGTGTTGCGTGAGGGCGGCAGCGCTGTCGATGCCGTACAGGCCGCCGTCCTGCCGATGGAAAACAGCCCTTTGTTCAATGCCGGCTATGGCGCTGTCTTCGCTGCCAATGGCACGCATGAGCTCGATGCCTCGATCATGGACGGGCGTGACCGCGATGCCGGGTCTGTCGCCGGCGTGATGCATGTGAAGAACCCGATCCTGGCGGCCCGCGCGGTCATGGACAGGTCGGAGCATGTCATGTTCGCCGGGCCGGGCGCAGATGCCTTTGCGCAATCGCAGGGGCTCGAGATGGTTGAGAATTCCTATTTCGATACCGAGTGGCGGCGCAAATCCCTTGAGAAGGTGCTTGAGGAGCGTGCGCGCACGGCGGCTGAGCGGCACGGAACGGTCGGCGCCGTTGCCATGGACAGCCAAGGCAATCTCGCCGCCGCCACAACCACCGGCGGCATGACGGCCAAGGCGCCGGGCCGGGTGGGCGATGCGCCTCTGGTAGGCGCGGCGACCTATGCCGAGAACGGCGTTTGCGCGGTCTCCGCCACCGGGCACGGCGAGTATTTCATCCGCGTCGGTGTGGCCAAGACGATCTGCGACCGTGTGAAGTTTACCGGTGAGACTGTCGGCGAGGCCGCTCAGGTCGCGCTCGCTGAAGTGGCGAGCCTCGGCGGCGATGGCGGCGTGATCGTCATCGACGGGCAGGGGAATGTCGACTTCGTGTTCAATTCCGCCGGCATGTACCGGGGAGAGATCAGTGCGAACGGCGCGACCACGGCCATTTTCAGCGATGAATGAACGAGGCGGGGCGGGGGCTGACTTCGCTCCGACTCAGCAAACGTTGAACTAAAATCGTGGCCATCAGGGCAGGAAATTGCCATCAGTGGCGACGTTTAGCCCCTTTTCCGCATGGGCTTTGCGCGCTAGTGCGGGTGCCTGAATTCACGAAAGACCTGACATGACCAAGACCTGGGACAAATCGAGACTGCCGTCGCGCCATGTGACGGAAGGCCCGGAACGCGCGCCGCACCGCTCGTACTATTACGCCATGGGGCTCTCGACCAAGGACATCAAGAAGCCATTCGTCGGCGTGGCGTCCTGCTGGAACGAGGCAGCGCCGTGCAATACGGCGCTGATGCGTCAGGCGCATGCGGCGAGCGAAGGTGTGAAAGCGGCTGACGGCACACCGCGTGAGTTCTGCACGATCACGGTCACTGACGGCATTGCGATGGGTCATGAAGGCATGCGCTCATCGCTGGTCAGCCGCGAGGTCATTGCAGACTCCGTCGAGCTGACAATCCGCGGGCATTCCTATGACGCGCTGGTCGGCGTCGCCGGCTGCGACAAGTCGCTGCCGGGCATGATGATGGCCATGCTGCGGCTCAACGTGCCGTCGGTGTTCATCTATGGTGGGTCGATCCTGCCCGGCCGGTTCGAGGGCAAGGACGTGACGGTGATGGATGTGTTCGAGGCGGTTGGCGCCAATGCGGCCGGGTCGAACGACATGTCGATAGAAAAACTGCACGCGCTCGAAAAGCTGGCTTGCCCCGGTGACGGCGCCTGCGGCGGCCAGTTTACGGCGAACACGATGGCCTGCGTGTCCGAAGCCATCGGCCTCGCGCTGCCACTCTCCTCGGCCCTTCCGGCGCCGTACCTTGAACGCGACGAATATTGCGTCGAAAGCGGCAAGGCGGTGATGCACCTGATCGAGAAGAATATCCGTCCGCGCGACATCTGCACGCGCAAGGCGTTCGAGAACGCCGCCGTGGTCGTGGCAGCGACCGGCGGGTCGACCAATGCCGGCCTGCACCTGCCAGCCATGGCGCATGAGTGCGGTGTCCAGTTCGACCTCAAGGACGTCGCCGAGATATTCGCCAAGACGCCTTACATTGCCAGCCTGAAGCCCGGCGGCGAATTCGTTGCCAAGGATTTCGGCGAGGCGGGCGGCGTGCCGATGCTGATGAAGACGCTTTACGATGCCGGCCTGATCCACGGCGACTGCATGACGGTGACCGGCAAGACGGTCGCCGAGAACCTGAAGGACGTCGTCTTCAACAAGGACCAGAAAGTCATTCGCGAAGCCTCCGATCCGATTTCGCCGAATGGCGGCGTAGTGGGGCTATGGGGATCGCTCGCCCCGAATGGTGCCATCGTGAAGGTCGCCGGTCTTGAGAACCTGAAATTCACCGGACCGGCGCGCGTGTTCGATGGCGAGGCGGCTTGCTTCAAGGCCGTCACCGAGCGCGACTACAAGGAAGGCGACGTGCTGGTTATCCGGTATGAGGGCCCCAAAGGCGGCCCCGGCATGCGCGAGATGTTGTCGACCACGGCGGCCCTCTACGGGCAGGGCATGGGCGACAAGGTGGCGCTGATCACCGACGGGCGCTTCAGCGGCGCGACACGTGGCTTCTGCGTCGGCCATGTCGGCCCCGAAGCGGCAGATGCGGGGCCGATCGGCCTGATCCAGGATGGCGACGTGATCGTCCTCGACGCCATTGAAGGCACGATCGACGTTCGCCTGACGCCCGCCGAACTGGAAGACCGCAAACGCAACTGGAAGCCGCGCAAGACGATGTACGGTTCCGGCGCGTTGCAGAAGTTCGCGAAACTGGTAGGGCCTGCACATGAAGGCGCCGTCACGCACCCGGGCTTCGATGGCGAAGGCCACGTCTACGCTGACATCTGAGTTGGTTTGAAGGTCGGGCAGGCTCGGTCTAGTATCCGGTCACAATCAGCCGGAGACGCGAGCGAATGACCGACCAGACGCCTGACCTGCCCGGCGGAGAACCGGACCCGGTCGATCCGGACATCACCAAGGCCCTGTCCGGCCTGCCGGACGGCTTTGGCGATTTTGCGCGCATATTCCAGGATGAAATCCGTCCGGCCTTGCAGGCGCGAGAGGGGGATCGCCTTGCCGCCGTCGCCAAGGCGCGGCAGGCGCGATATGTCGGTGGCGGCATCGGGATTGTCGGCGTCCTGATTGGACTGTTCGTCGCCAAGCTGCCCATGCTGGCATTCGTCGCAGCCATGGTCGGGTTCGGCTATGCCTGGTGGGGCGCGCGCGATGTCGCAAAGCTCGGCAAGGAGGCCAAGACGCTGCTCATTGCGCCCGTCGCGCGCCAGTTCCAGCTGAGCTTCAATGAGGCCCCGGGACAGGTGGCGTCGATCTACAGGCACCACGAGGTCGGCATCGTGCCTGACTGGGACCGTGACAGTTACGAAGACCTGATCACCGGCACACGCAGGGGCGTCGATTTCGAACTGTTCGAAGCGCATCTGGAAGAGCGCCGCCGGTCAACCGATTCCAAAGGCCGCACGCAGACCCGCTGGGTCACGGTGTTTCGTGGCCAGTGCCTGCGCTTTGCCTTCCACAAGGCTTTCCATGGCCGCACGCTGGTGACGCGAGATGCCGGTTTCTTCAACCGGTTCGGTGGCGGCAAGGGCATGCAGCGGGCCATGCTCGAAGACCCGGAATTCGAGCGCATCTTTGAAGTCTACACGACTGACCAGGTCGAGAGCCGCTACCTGCTGACTCCCGACCTGATGCAGAAACTGGTCGACATGGAAAAGGTCTTCCATGGCGGCAAGCTGAAATGCTGCTTCGATGATGGTGAACTCCTGATCACGCTGCAGGGCAGTGACCTGTTCGAACCCGGCAGCATGTTCAAGCGGCTCGACGACCCGGAACGGGTGCGTGAATTGCTGAGCGACTTTGCTGCGGTGTTCAACATCATCGATGCCGTGATGGCGAATCGACGCGCTCAGGACCTTGGCAGGGAGGCCTGAGGCTCACGCCGTGCGGGCTGGCAGCGTAAAGGCGACCAGCAGAGCGATCGGCAGGGTCAGTGTCCATTTCGGTGCCCATCGGGCGGCACTGAGCTCGGCAGGAATCTCGAGCGGCGCGACAAGCTGGTCGAGTGTCACGGCGATGTCGGGCGACGGGCCGGCCGAGCGGGGCAGTGTATGCGTTTCGGGCATGAAGGCGGTCATCTCTGTTCTCCTTGTGCATTCGTCATGTGAGCGAACAATCACAAATATATCTCCAATCGTGGCCAAAATGCGGCAAAGTGAGCGATTGATTATTTTTAATGTTGCGGAGAAGGTCGCGGGCAGTCCCCAGGCAATTGGGGCGGCCATGTGGCACGTCTATTCAGGTTTGCTTCAGCCGCATTCCGGCATTAGGCAGGCAAGCTGAAAAAAAAGAGACGCTTGTCCATGATCCGTATTTTCTTCGCCTCTGTTGCCCTGATGATGGCCATGCCAGCTACCGCCGACACGCTGTCGCCCAAGCAGGTTGAGCGATGCAGAGCGATGAAGTCGACGCTGGCGCCGAAACAGGCCGAGATCGAAGCGGCCACCGCCACGCGCGATGAACTTGCGGCAAAAGCCGAGGCGCTCGGCGAGCAGTATGAGGATGCGCAGGTCATGCGCCTCGCCTCGTCTTCGAGCGCCGACGCTGCAGATTCGGCCAAGGCAGAGTTCGATGCCGCCCGGCGCGCATTCGCGCAGGCCGAGTATGCGCTGCAGGCGAGTGCACGGCAGTTCAACCAGGATGTTGCCGACTATAATCGGTCCTGTGCGACCAAGAAATAGGCATCAGTCCTCGAATATGCCGATGACCGGCACATGGTCTGACGGCTTTTCCAGAGTGCGCGCCTTGCGGAAGATTTCGACGCCTGTCAGCCGGTCGGCGGCCTGCGGTGAGCAGAGCAGGTGGTCGATGCGGATGCCGTGATCCTTTTGGAACGCGCCGCCCTGATAGTCCCAGAACGTGTATTGGTGCGCGCGGCCGTCGCAGGTCTCGAACACGTCCGTCAGGCCGAGATTCTTGAGGCGGCGGAAGGCTTGCCGCGACTCCGGCAGGGCCAGCGCATCATCGGCCCAGACACTTTCGTCCCAGCTGTCATTGACGCCCGGGATGACGTTATAGTCGCCGCACAGGACGAAGGCCTCTTCCGTTTTCAGCAATGCGCGGGCGTGGCCCTCAAGGGCCTCCATCCATTCCAGCTTGTAGTCGAATTTCTGGCCCGGCGCGGGGTTGCCGTTCGGCAGGTAGATGCCGCCCACGCGGATCGGCGTGTCGGCCATGACCAGGGCCTCGATATAGCGCGACTGGTCGTCTTCCATGGTCGACAGGCCTTTGCGGATATCGTCCAGCGGGTATTTCGACAGGATGGCCACGCCATTATAGGATTTCTGCCCGTGGACGGCGCACGTCCAGCCGAGTTCTTCCAGTTCCATATAGGGAAAGCCGTCGGTCTCGCATTTGAGTTCCTGCAGGCAAACGACGTCACAATCGATTGCGCCCAGCACTTCCAGCACGGTGGGAAGGCGGGCCTTGATCGAGTTGACATTCCATGTGGCGATACGCATGCCATTTCCTTTAACAGCTTCGCCCCATTGTTCCAGCCGGAACGCAAGGCTATGCTGCATTGCGAAACACGTAATCAGGAGGCCCCCATGGGCTCAGTCGGACCACTACAGATCGTCCTCGTCATCGTGGTAGCTTTGCTCCTGTTCGGTGGCCGTGGCCGTATTTCTTCCATCATGGGCGACATGGCCAAGGGCGTGAAATCGTTCCGGAAGGGCCTCGCAGACGACGATGAGCCCAAGGCTGTCGACAAGGAAGACCTTGTTGACGTGACCCCGAAGAAGAAAGACGAGACGAAAGCCTCGTCATAATGTTTCTGGTGGAGGGCGCATAATGCTGCCCGGAATCGGTTTTTCCGAACTTCTTATCCTTGCCCTTGCGGCCCTCATCATCGTGGGGCCGAAAGACTTGCCATTGATGATGCGCAAGGCCGGCCAGATGGTGGCCAAGGCGCGTTCGATGGCGCGCGAATTCCAGGCGGCCTTTGAGGACATTGCCCGCCAGAGCGAACTGGAAGACCTGCGCAAGGAAATCGAAGACCTCAAGCGCAACAATGCCATGACCGAGGCCCAGGACGACCTGGCCAATATGGAAAGCGATATCAACGCTGCCGTCATGAACAAGGAAGCCGCCGAGGCCGAAGCGCCCACGCCTGAGCCCAAGTCCAAGGACGATGCTGCGTGAACAAGGTCCCGCCGAAAGACGAACAGCCTGAAATCCTAGACGAAGTGGAAGCCAGCCGGGCGCCGCTGCTGGAGCACCTGACCGAGCTGCGCTCGCGCCTGATCATCTCGCTGGCCGCGCTGGGCATTGCCGCGCTCGGCTGTTTTTTCGTGGCCCAGCCCATCTATGATTTCCTGCTTGCGCCGTTTGCCGAAAAGGCAGAGGCCCTGCGTGGCGCGCCGTTGGAGCTGATCTTTACGGCGCCGATGGAATTCTTCTTCGCCAAGGTGAAGCTGGCTTTGTTCGCGGGCATTTTCGTGGCCTTCCCGGTCATCGCGTGGCAGATATATGCCTTCGTTGCGCCGGGGCTGTACAAGACCGAGCGCGGGGCCTTCTGGCCCTTCCTCGTGATCGCGCCACTCCTGTTCGCGACCGGGGCGGCGTTCGTTTACATCCTGATGCTGCCGATGCTGGCGCGCTTTTCGATCTCGCAGGAACAGATCGACAGTGGCGTTGCGACGATCAAGCTGTTGCCGAAAGTGTCGGAATACCTGTCGCTCGTCATGGCGCTGATGCTGGCCTTCGGGATTTCCTTCCAGCTGCCGGTGATCCTGACCATGCTGGCAAAGATCGGACTGGTCTCGGCGAAGACACTGATCAGCGGGCGCAAATATGCGATCGTCCTGATCCTCGGCTTTGCAGCCGTGTTCACCCCGCCGGACGTGATTTCCCAGCTCCTGCTGACCGGACCGGTCTATCTCCTGTACGAAATCTCGATCTTCTGCGTGAAGCTCATCGAGAAGAAACAGGACACCCAGGATGCGGCGGCCGCCGACGACTAGGCAGAATTGATGCGGTGCACGGTTGCATTCGCGCAGCGAATGTTGAACATCGGGTCCTCGCTCAATCCGCGAATCAGGGAGAACCCTTTTGTCACGCGTGAACAGCGTTCTTCTCGTCGATTTCGACAATATCTACGCGGCGACCGGCGCGGGTTTCACTGAAAAAGTGGCCAACTGGGTCCTCTGGCTTGAAGACGGCGCCCTGTCGGAACGGCAGAAGCGGCGCAAGTTCGTGTCCAAGCGCGTCTACTGGAACCTGCAATACGACGTGCACAGGCCGGTGTTCGAAGCAGCGGGGTTCGAGGCCTTCAACTGCCGCGCCTTCGCCAAGAACAAGATTTCGGCGGGCAAGAGTTCTGCCGATATAGTCCTCACCATGGACGCCATCGAAATGGCCAGGCAGGTCAAGGATCTCGACGAGGTCATCGTGCTGACCACGGATTCAGATTTCGTGCCTGTGGTGAATCGAATCCAGTCTCCCCGGCTGCGTGTCGTGACCGGCGGCAAGGAAACCGACCCGACTTACGAACTCTACAGCCAGCATGCCGATGCGGTGGTCCACATGTCGGCCCTGAAGGCAGCGTGTGACTATGAGCGCGCGCCGCGTAAATGGTATCGTTTCCGCAGCCCGCCGCCTGAAGTGGTTGCGCCGCGCCTGGTTCAGGAGCGCCGCTCACCCTTCATGATGAAGGTGCGCAATGCGGTGATGGACGAGGCCGGCTCGCGTGCCGAGCGACCGGCTGACGAGCACCCGCACCTCACGCGCGCCGCCGAACTGGTGATGCAGCTAGGTGCCCGCACGCCGGACCAGCCGATTGCCCGTGAGAAGATCATCAAGGCGCTGTCGGCCATCCCGGACTTCACTACCGTGCCGCACAAGGGCCAGCCAGCCTGGTTCGGCCTGCGCAACTACGCCGTCATGATGATGCAGCTGCGTGCGCTCGAGCCCTCCATCGAGGTCCGCCCGCAAAAGCGCAATGGCACGCAGGTGATCTGCCGGGTGCCCAAGACGGCGGCACCTGCGGCACCACAGGCAAGTGCCGAAGCGACCGCATAGTGGACGCCGCGCCCGGGGCGCATTAGAGCCTGTAGCGACAGCCATTGCAGGACCATTCCATGTTCGATATCCGCGCCATCCGAGACAATCCGGACGCCTTCCGCGCCGCCTGGAACCGCCGCAAGCCCGGGCTGGGCGATATTGTCGACCAGATCCATGCGCATGACGGCGCACTGCGCAAGGCCGTCACCGACAAGCAGGATGCCGAAAAGGTCCGCAACGAGACGTCCAAGCTGATCGGCCGTGCCAAAGCGGAGAAGAACGAGGGCGAGGCCGCGCGCCTGATGGCCATCGTGGCCGACGCCAAGGACACGATCGAGGCCGCCGGCGAGCAGGAAGCGGCCGCCAAGGGGTTGCTGGACGACATCCTGATGGGCCTGCCCAACCTGCCACTGGCGGAAGTGCCGGAAGGCGAGGATGAAGCGGATAATGTCGAACAGAGCCGCTGGGGCGAACCGAAGCGGATCAACAACCCGAAAGACCATGCCGATCTCGGCGAGGCGCTGAAGAGCGACGCCGGTTTCCCGCAGATGGATTTCGACAGCGCCGTGAAAATGAGCGGCGCCCGCTTCGTCGCCTTGCGCGGCAAGCTCGCCCGCATGGAGCGTGCGCTCGCCGCCTTCATGCTGGACCTGCAGACAGGCGAGCATGGCTACGAGGAAGTGAGTCCGCCGCTGTTGGTACGCGATGATGCGCTGATAGGTACGGGGCAGCTGCCGAAGTTCGCTGAGGACTTGTTCGCAACGACGCTGGACCATTTCCTCATCCCCACAGCTGAAGTCCCGCTGACAAACCTCGTCCGCGAGCAGATCCTCGACGCGGCGCGCCTGCCGCTGCGCTTCACCGCGCACACGCCCTGCTTCCGCTCGGAAGCGGGCAGCGCGGGGCGGGATACGAAGGGCATGATCCGCCTGCACCAGTTCAACAAGGTCGAACTCGTCTCCATCGTGGAGAACGAAGAGGCTGGCCTCGAAGAGCTGGAGCGCATGACCGGGTGCGCCGAGGAAGTGCTGAAACGCCTCGACCTGCCGTTCCGCCGCATGCTGCTCTGCACCGGCGACATGGGGGCAGGGGCCCGCAAGACCTATGACCTCGAAGTCTGGCTGCCGAGCCAGAACACCTATCGCGAGATCAGTTCCTGCTCCTATTGCGGCGACTTCCAGGCCCGCCGCATGGATGCGCGCTTCCGCAAGGAGGCGGGCGCGAAGCCGGAATTCGTCCACACGCTCAACGGCTCCGGCCTCGCCGTCGGCCGCACGCTGGTTGCCGTGATCGAGAATTACCAGAACGAAGACGGCTCCATCACCGTGCCGGACGTGCTTCGACCCTATATGGGCGGGCTGGAGACCATCGCATGAGAATCCTCCTCACCAATGATGACGGCATTAATGCGCCGGGCCTGTCGGTGCTGGAAGACATAGCCAAGGAACTCAGTGACGATATCTGGATCGCGGCGCCGGAAGAGGAGCAGTCCGGCAAGGGCCGCGCCATTTCGCTGACCCAGCCGGTGCGCACCCGCAAGGTCGGCGCCAAGGCCTGGGCCATTGCGGGCACGCCATCCGACTGCGTGCTGCTGGCCATGCAGGACCTGATGCCGGATGCGCCGGACCTTGTGCTCTCCGGCGTCAATCGCGGCCAGAACATCGCCGAGGACACCAGCTTTTCCGGCACCATCGCGGCGGCCATGTTCGGCATGCAACTGGGCATTCCCTCAATCGCCCTCAGCCAGGCGCAGAGCTTTCGCGAGCGCGGCTCCCTGCCATGGGAAACCGCCCGGGCCTGGGGCGCGAAAACGCTGCGGCCCCTGATCAAGCAGGGCTGGCCGAGCGATGTCGTGATCAATGTCAACTTCCCGGACCGCGAACCGGAAGACGTGGCCGGTATCCAGATCACACGGCAGGGCTTTCGCGATGAAAGCATCATCCACACCGACCGCCGTGAAGACCTGCGCGGCAATGATTATTACTGGATCGGCTACAAGGGCAAACTGTCGAAACCCGACGCCGGGACGGACCTGCGTGCCATCTATGACGGCTATGTCTCCGTCTCGCCGCTGCATGTCGACCTGACGCACGAAGCCTATCTCAAGGAACTGCGCGAGACATGGCCGAGCTGATCGCCGACCCCTTCCGCGCCGCGCGCCTTGTCCTGCACCTGCGCCAGGAGGGGATCACTGATGACGGCGTGCTGAAGGCGATGGAGACGATCGACCGGGGCGCGTTTGTCGATACGCCGGGCCTCGAAAAGCTGGCCTTCGAAGACTGCGTCCTGCCTATCCCCTGCGGCCAGATCGTGCCGCGTCCGGCGGTGACCGGCCAGCTGTTGCAGGCCCTCCAGATCAAGCAAATGCGTGAGGCGCGCATCCTGCTGATCGGCGTCGGCAGTGGCTATACCGCTGCGCTGGCGGCCCAGCTTGGCGCTGATGTTTTCGCCATGGACCGTTTCCGCCGCCTATGCGACGCGGCCCGGCGGCGCATGCTCGACCTCGGCCTTGGCAATGTGGCCGTCCGGCATGGCGACGGTCTCACCGGGTGGCCTGAACGCGGCCCGTATGACCGGATACTGCTCACGGGCGCGGTCGACGAGGTGCCCGACGTCCTGTTGCCGCAATTGGCCAAGGGTGGAGTCCTGATTGCGCCGCTGCAAACAGCCGATTCGCAGGTCCTGTTGCGGCTGGGCGCGGATGGCACCCAAGAGCGCCTGGCCATCGCCCATCCGCTTCCGGCGCTGGTCGAGGGACGCTCGCGGGCTCTCTAGGACAGATTCGCACGGCCTGCAGGGCTTGTTTGCCAAGGCCAGCGCCCACAGCTATAGGGGCATGACTTTCGCAGGCACCCTGAGGGGGCTGCCGCGACTCAGGGTTACAGGGAGTTGACCACAATGCAGAACAAATTCGCCGCGGTATTCGCCATTTTCGCGGGTCTTTCCCTTCCGGCACTCGCACAGGCCGCGCCAGCCGCCGGTCCCGGCGTCCTGACGCAGGTCATGTTCTTCCTGCCGCTGATCCTGATCTTTTACTTCCTGCTCATCCGTCCGCAGCAGCAACGCGCCAAGAAGCACAAGCAAATGGTCGAGAACGTCAAGCGCGGCGATGCTGTCGTCACGTCGGGCGGCCTGATCGGCAAGGTCACCAAGGTTGGCGACACCGAAGTCACCGTCGAACTGGCCGAAAATGTCCGGGTGCGCGTGATCAAGGCCATGATCGTTGAAGTGCGCGGCAAGAGCGAGCCGGTCGCTGCCAACGACTAGGTCTTCCGCGCTCGGCCGCTTTCCCGCCTAAGGACGAATACATGCTTCAGTTTCCAGTCTGGAAGATCTGCCTGATCCTCGGCATCATGCTGTGGGGCATCATGATGGCCCTGCCCAACGTGGTGAACATGTCCGGTGCGCCCGGCGGCGTGCCGAAGCAGGGCGTCAATCTCGGCCTCGACCTTCAGGGCGGTGTCTATCTGATGATGGAGATCAGCCCCGATGAAGTCGTCGCCAACCGGCTGGAAGTGTTCGCCATCGACGTGCGCAATGCGCTGGGCAACAAGGACGGCAAGACGCTGATCGGCCACCTGCCGACCATCGATGGCCGGACCCTGAACATCAACCTGACGCGACCGGATGCCGAGGGCAATTTTCCGATAGATGAGGCGCTTACCCGTGTGCGCAAACTGAATGGCAGCGTCGAAGGCGCCATTGGCGGCGCAAAGACCTATAATATCGAAGCTGCCGGTCCTGCGGTCATCAAGGTCACGGTTCCGGCAACCTCCGAGGAAGCCCTGATGAAGGACGCCCTCGCCAAAACGATGACCATCGTGCGGCGCCGCGTCGATCCGGAAGGCGTCAGCGAGATTTCCATTACGCCGCAGGGCAATAATCGCATCATTCTCGAAGCCCCAGGCGAACCGGACGCAACGCGCCTGAAGAGCCTGCTCAGCCGTGACGGGAAGATGACGTTCAACCTCGTTGAAAGCAGCCCGTCGGCGATTGCGGCTGCCGAGAAAGGCGTCGTCAAGCCGGGCTACCGCCTGCTGACAGGGCCGGAAACCGGTCCGCTCCTGGTGCGCAATATCCCGGAAGTGACCGGCGCCGATATCGCCACAGCCAGCCAGGGCTATGACGACGGCAACCGTCCGCAGATCAATTTCCGTCTCAATGGCAATGGCGCATCCAAGTTCTACCAGACGACGCGCAACAATTCCGGCAAGCTGTTCGCCATTGTGCTGGACGACACGATCATGTCGGCGCCCCGCATCAACGAGCCGATTCCCGGCGGCAGTGTGCGCATTACCGGTGATTTCGATTTGGAAGAAGCGCAGGATCTCGCCGCGATCATCGAAGCGGGTGAAATGCCTGCCAAGGTCCAGTTCCTCGACCAGCGCACCGTCAGCGCGACGCTCGGACAGGACTCGATCCGGGCCGGCGTCCGTGCGTCATTGATCGGTCTCGCCCTGGTCGCCTTCTTCATGATCCTCGCCTACGGGCTGATGGGATTCTTTGCGGTCGGGTCGCTCGCCGCCAACATCATTCTCATCGTGGGCGCCCTTTCGGGGCTCGGAGCCACGCTGACCCTCCCGGGCATTGCCGGTATCATCCTCACGATCGGTATGGCGGTTGACGCCAACGTGCTCGTATTCGAGCGTATCCGGGAAGAGCAACGCGCCGGGCGTTCGCCACTGACGGCCGTGCAGGCGGGCTATGAGCGCGCCCTGTCGACCATCCTCGACGCCAACATCACGACCTTCATTGCCGCTTCAATCCTGTACTTGCTGGGGTCGGGTCCGGTGAAGGGATTCGCCGTCACACTGGCAATCGGTATCATCACCTCGGTGTTCACCGCCTTCGTGCTGACCCGTTGGTTTACGGTCATGTACCTCAAGGGCGTGAAGCCCAAAAAATTCGCCCTTTAGGCTGGCAGGAGAGACATAATGCTACTCAGGTACTGGCCCGAAAGCACCAAGATCAAGTTCATGAGCCTGCGCATGGGCGGCGCGCTCCTGTCCGTCCTGATGATCACGGCATCGATCTATTTCCTCGCCATGCGCGGCCTTAATCTTGGCGTCGACTTTGCCGGTGGCACGGTGATGGAGATCCAGCAGACAGAGACAGTGACCGTCGAAACCGTTCGCGCAGCGATGCCCTTTACAGCGGAAGTGAACAGCGCGGTCGGCACGGATGCGCGCGCAATCATCGTCGTGAAGTTCGGTGCGGCCGACCCGTCGAAACTGGGTGAGGAATTCACGACGCTCAATCCTGAAGCGCAGGCCGAACGCGCGCAGCAGGTGACCAACGACATTGTCAAAGAAACGCTCATGGAAAAACTCGGGCTCACCGATGAAGACTTCCTGCGCGACGACTCCGTCGGGCCGAAAGTATCCGGCGAACTGTTCCGATCCGGTATCCTGGCGCTTGTTGTCGCGCTCGCGCTGATGCTCGCCTATATCTGGTTCCGGTTCGAGTGGCAGTTCTCGGTGGGGGCCGTGGCCGCGCTCGCGCACGATGTCATCATCACGCTCGGGGTGTTTTCCCTGCTGCAGCTTGAGTTCAACCTGACAACCATCGCGGCCCTGCTGACCATTATCGGTTACTCCATGAACGATACGGTCGTTGTGTTCGACCGGGTCCGGGAAGAGCGCCGCAAATACAAGAAGATGCCGGACCGGCAGGTCATCGACCAGTCGCTGAACATGACCCTTTCGCGCACGCTGCTGACCTCCGGCACGACGCTGCTGGCCCTGTTCGCGATCTTCTTCCTCGGCGGACCTGTCCTGCGCGGCATGAGCTTCGCACTGATCTGGGGTATCTTTATCGGTACCTATTCGTCGATCTTCATCGCCTCATCGATCGTATTGTCGCTGGGCATGGACCTGAACAAGAAGCCGGCCGAGGACGTGACCGGCTTCCAGGGCGTCCGTTAGGCGTCGAGCACGATCATCCGGTCCGTCAGCGCGCTGATCGCGGTTTGCGGCGAATCAGAATGCACGAGAAGCGACCGGAAGCTTTCCGGCGTGAAGCCGCCTTCGATAATCTTTTCCATCAGGTCGAAGAAGGGCTCCCAGAACCCGTCTTCGTCGAGGAAGGCCATCGGCTTGGCATGAAGGCCGAGCCGTGCCCAGGACAAAATTTCGACCGCCTCCTCGAGCGTACCGATGCCACCTGGGAGCACGATGAACGCGTCCGATTCGTCGAACATCATCTGCTTTCGCGTATGCATGTCTTCCACGATGCGATGCTCGACATCCTCGAAGATGCGCTCTTTCTGGAGAAGGAAGCGCGGCATGATTCCCAGCACTTTACCGGCCGATTCATGCGCGGCGCGGGCGCAGGCGCCCATCAGGCCGACGCCGCCGCCACCGTAAACGAGGCGGATGTCCTGCTTTGCCAATTCGCGGCCCAGCTCTTCGGCGAGTGCAATATAGCCCGGGCTGACGGCATCGGAGGCACCGCAATAGACGCAGATGGATTTTAGCTTTGTCATGATTGAACCCGGCTGTTTGAACGACCTGCACAGATAGCCATCGAGGCGCCATCTTGCCAGTTCCAATGTCTGTGACGTTACGTGACAGTCAGAACTCATTTTGTCTTCGGGCGATTCCGCCCCATATGGCCGGGATGACAAAACCGACCGAAACGCCCGCCAATCATGACAAGATCGACAGTGCCGATGGCGGCATTGGCGTATCGATCCTGCGAATCCTCAAACTGCTGGGCCGTTCGGAGCTCGCCAAATGGCGCCCGGTCATGGCCATTGCCGTCATTCTGACGCTTGCCGCGTCGGTCCTGGAAGTCGTTTCGCCCCTCTTGCTTGGCCACGCGATCAACCAGGCTGCGCCCAAGGCGGGTGTTGCTCCCGCGTTCGTTTCGGCCGCTCTCTGGCTCTCCATCGGTATCGGCGTGCGCTTTCTAGCTGCCGGCCTTCCGCAGATGCGCGACTTCCTGTTTGCCCCGGTCAGCCAGGATGCGCAGCGTGTCGCCAGTGTCGATGCCTTCGGGCATGCCCAGCTCCTGTCCCTGAACTTCCACCAGACACGCCGCACGGGCGCGCTCAACCGCGTCATCGAGCGCGGCGCCGGAGCCATCGACTACCTGATCCGCTTTCTCGCGTTCAATATCGGACCGACCTTTATCCGGCTGATCCTCGCATCCATCGCGCTGGGTGTGGCCTATGACTATCGCCTCGCCCTGATCGCCATCGCGACGATCATCATTTACGTGATTGCGACGGTGATCATCACGGAATGGCGAGTGCGCCAGCGCCGACGCATGAATGAAGCAGACACCCATTTCCGCGCCATGTCGGTCGATATCCTCACGAATTTCGAGACGGTGAAATCATTCGCCGCCGAGCGCCGCGAAACGGGCCGCTTCGACACGGCCATGGGCACGTACAACGACCGCTACGTCGAAACCGTGCGCAGCATGTACATCCTCAACGCGGTCCAGGCGCTGGTGATGAATTTCGGTCTGCTCGCCGTGCTCGTCCTGTCGGCCGCGAACGTCATCGACGGCAAGATGCAGATCGGCGACCTGACTGCCGTCATGCTGATGCTGCTGTCGCTTTATGCGCCGCTGAACATCCTTGGCTGGGCCTGGCGCGAGATCAAGCAGGGCGCTGTAGACCTCGAAAAGCTGTTCGGTCTGCTCTCGATGGAAGCAGATGTGTCCGATGCGCCCGATGCCGTCCCGCTTGTCTCGCCGACCGGCGAGGTGACATTCGAGCATGTCGGTTTTTCCCACGAAGGCCGCGCTGTCGGCGTCAACGATGTCAGTTTCCACCTGAAGCCGGGCAAGAAGATTGCCTTTGTCGGCACGTCCGGCGCGGGCAAGTCGACACTGCTCAAACTCCTGTTCCGTTTCTATGACGTCGAAGCGGGCCGGGTTCTCGTCGATGGCAAGGATGTGCGAACGCTGACACAGGAATCCCTGCGCAAGGCGCTCGGACTGGTGCCCCAGGACGTGGTCCTGTTCAACGATACGATCCGCTACAATATCGGTTATGCCCGCCCCGACGCGACTGAAGGCGAATTGCGGGATGCGGCGCGCCGGGCGCAATTGCTCGAATTTATCGACAGCCTGCCGGAGGGCTGGAACACCCGGGTCGGCGAACGCGGCCTGAAACTGTCCGGCGGCGAAAAGCAGCGAGTCGGCATTGCCCGCGTAATTCTCGCCGATCCTGCCATTCTGGTGCTCGACGAGGCCACATCGGCCCTCGACAGCGCCACGGAGGAAGCGGTGCAGGACGCGCTTGAGGAGGCTGCAGAAGGCCGTACAACGCTGATGGTGGCCCACCGGTTGTCGACGGTAAAATCTGCTGACGAGATACTTGTGCTTGAGGCGGGCAGGGTGATCGAGCGGGGCGACCATGCCACCCTGCTGGCCAAAGGCGGCAAATATGCTGATATGTGGGACCGTCAGGCCAAAAATGCCGACCTGGCGCTTGTTGACGACTAGAGTTTGCCCGGGGAAGGGGCCTGATTGAATGTCTGAAGATATCGATAGCAAGAACACGCCCTGGATGAATGTCGGCATGGACTGGGAAGGCGTCGCCGCCGCCCTTGGCGCCCTGCTTGTCGCGCTGTTGCTGGGCGCGCTCTGGTCACCCCTCTTCTGGATCGGCTTTGCCGGTGTCGTGATTGCGTTGATGGCCGCGCGCTGGTCTCACCGCACGCCGCCCGACCTGGCCAATGGCATCGTGGCGCCGTGCGACGGCGTCGTTGTGTCGGTCGGCCGCGCCGAAGCCCCATCGGAGCTGCGCCTGACGGAATCAGGTATGACGCGTATTCGTATCTCGTCTGCGCCGTCGGCGACCAACAAGGTTTACACACCTATCGCAGGCAGTGTGGAATCCATGATTTTCGAAGCCGGCGAGAATACCGTTCCGCTCGCCGCCCGTGCCGACGATGACGGTCTGGCCCGCGCATATCTCACCTTTGAAAGCCGCGGACAGCAGGTTGGCGTCCGGCTTGCTTCCGGCGGCTTCGGCCCGCGGATCGATCTTGCAACAGAAGCCGGAGATATCGTCCGCCTCGGGCGCCCCTTCGGTACGCGCAGGCTGGGTGGCTGGTGCGATGTCTATGTGCCAAATGGCGTGGGTATGTTGATCTGGCCGGGCCAGACGCTGGTTGGTGGCGAGACCGTGATGGGGCGTCTCAAGTCCCAGGGCGATACCGACCTGTTCGATGGGATGACGGAAGAGGACACGGACGGCGAACCGGTGCTCCAGGTCGACGGCGATTCGCCAGCTGAGGCGGAAGACGAGGACGATGACGACTATCCGTCACCCGAAGATATGGAGACGCCCGACGATCCGGCTGTGATACTGGCACGGCTCCGGGAAGCATCGCGCCGGCACGACGACTAATCGTCGGCCTCTTCCTGTGGGCCGCTATTCATCCAGGCGAACAGGGGCTTCAGTGGCAAGATCCAGGCAAATCCGGCGATCACGTAGAATGCCAGCTGTGCCCAGCGCGGCCATGCACCAATCATGCCCGAGAACGTTCCGACCAGTACGATATACGAGACGATGAAGCCCAGCAGGATCAGGCTGGCGACGGGTTTGCGCATGGCTATTCGGGGCTTTCATTGGCTCAGGCGATGGGTGCTGCGACATGGTTGCCACTTGCCGCGCCGCATGGATAGGCCATTTAGGCGGCATGTCCCAATCAGGCAAATCCCTTAATGCCACACGCTGGATGCGCAACTGGCTCGTGGTCATCGGCGTGCTGGTCTATGCGATGATCCTGATTGGCGGGGCCACGCGTCTCACCGACAGCGGCCTGTCGATTACCGAATGGGACCCGATCAAGGGCGCATTGCCGCCGCTGTCCGATGCGGCCTGGGCCAGCCTGTTCGAGAAATACCGGCAGACTGCCGAATACCGGTTGCAGAATTCCGGCATGTCGCTTGGCGACTTCCAGCAGATATTCTGGTGGGAATGGGGGCACCGGTTCTTCGGGCGCCTGATTGGTCTTGTCGCCATATTCGGTTTTGCGATCTTTGCGATCCGGGGCTGGCTTAGCCGTGCGCTCTCCACACAATTCATTATCCTCATCCTGCTGGGCGGCCTGCAGGGGGCGATCGGCTGGTGGATGGTCTCCAGTGGCATTGGCGAAACGACCCGCGTCGATGTGGCTCCCTACCGGCTTGCCACGCATTTCATGCTGGCACTGCTGATCATCGGCTATACTGCCTGGCTGTGGCTCGGTCTGGGCGGCAAGACGCGCGAACCGGTATCCCCGCCAGTGCGGATCGTCGCATGGGCGTTGCTCGGGCTGATCGTCCTGCAAATGGCAGCGGGCGCGCTCGTCGCCGGGCTGGATGCCGGACGCACCTATAATGACTGGCCCCTGATGGCCGGCGAGTTCGTGCCGAGATCATACCTCGGCGAAGGCCTCGGCCTGCGCAGCCTGTTCGAGGGCCGCGCCACCACCCAGTTCAACCACCGTATCCTGGCCTATCTGATCTGGGTGCTGGTGCTCGTCTCAGCCTGGATATTCCGGAAGACATCCCTGAAAGGAGCCTTCACGGGCCTCGCCCTGCTTGTCAGCCTGCAAGCCGTCTGGGGTATCGTGACACTGATGAACGCCGCACCGATGAACCTGGCGCTGTTGCACCAGGCTCTCGGCGTGATCGTGACACTTGCGGCGGTGCGGCTGGTCTGGCGCGCACGCGGCTCCGGTCAGTTGGTCGACAGTGTCAGCGCGCTCGGGTCCACGAATACGGCGTGATGCTCGCCGGGGGCGGTCTCACCCGCAATCACGATCAGTCCGCCCGGATAGCCACCTGACATCATCGTGCCCATGGCGGCCATGGCGACTGGCGTGTCGGGGGCGATGACGGTGATCCCGTCCTTCACGTCGATCTCCGCATTGGTCATGCCCATGTCGGTCGAGATGCCGAGCTTGCCGTTTTCCAGCGAGACGAGGGCATCGAGCGGGCCGCGCACCAGCGACGCCGCCGTCGATGCGCGCGGCGATGCCACGAGCGTGTCGCTGGTGAAGGCGCAGGATTTGACCGGGAAGTCGGTAAAGGTCGACTCACCGGCAGTCCATTTCAGGTCTCCGTCGGACGCCCGAATGATGCCGTTCTGCAGCACGCGGTTGTTCGTTTCGGTCCAGAAGGCGAGTCGCATCAAGCCTGTCCCAGGGGCTGGGCCGGAGCACACTCCCGCAATGGCACGTTCGGTGCTGACGGGAAGGTCGATCTGTGCCGGCGCCAGCAGGCCTTCACCAAAAATATAGCCTTTCAACTCGCCCTCCCGGGTGATTCCCGGGAAGACAGTGATCGACCGCTCTTCGACGATGGATGACTGGCCGCCAGCCAGTGATTTCAGGCGAAAATTGGACTTTTCGCCCAATTTCTCGGCTTCCATATCGTAGAATTGGAGGCCGCCTTTTTCGTAGGCGACCGCCAGAATGCCGCGCAATCCGCCGGAGAGCGCGATTGAGGTGACTTCGCCCTCCAGTGGGCGAGTTGACCAGACGGCCGGAAGCACGGTCCCTGCAGCGATTGCAGGGGCTTCAGCTTCGGTCGGGGCCGACTTGTCTTGTTTC
>TARA_R110000751_G_scaffold90302_1_pt1 | contig 20822 bp, 20 predicted proteins | sample TARA_R110000751 | Tara Oceans TARA_R110000751 (sample SAMEA4398001) | marine metagenome | biome: Polar Biome; feature: [MES] marine water layer (ENVO:01000295) within the mesopelagic zone...; material: water (ENVO:00002006), including particulate matter (ENVO:01000060) such as...... | reverse complement strand
TAATATAAGTTTCGTTCTTAATTATTTTTCAACTAAAAGTAAAATGGGCTATGGTTATGAATATGGTTATAGCTACGGGAAGTACGGAGAGGCCTACAGACAAAATGGAAATTCTGGCTTGTTTTCAAAAATAAAGAGATATATAAAAGATATTACGAAGTGGTTTAATAACCAATTAGAGAAATAATTAATGAAGGATCAAGATGAGTGGTTGTATGAGATCAATGCTAAACAACCATTAATTGATATAGATTTTAAAGAGATTTGGAGATATAGAGATTTACTCTATCTGTTTGTAAGACGGGATATAATTTCTGCTTATAAACAAACTATTTTAGGTCCTTTATGGTATTTAATACAACCTTTATTTACGGGTATTATATTTACATTAGTATTTAACAATATAGCCAGTATTTCAACGGGGGGTGCGCCACCGTTTCTATTTAATCTCGCCGGTATTACGATGTGGAGCTATTTTGCGCAGTGTTTAAACAATACCTCTAACACATTTGCGAGTAATGCAGGTCTTTTTTCTAAAGTGTATTTTCCCAGAATTATCTCCCCGATGTCTCAGGCTATTTCGGCCTTATTTAAATTGAGTATTCAGCTTTTTATTTTTGCCTGTTTTTATATGTATTTCATTGTTAAAGGATCTGAAGTAAAACCTAATAATACACTTTGGTTTTTCCCTGTTCTTTTGCTTATTGTGGCAGTACTGGGTTTAGGAGCAGGAATGTTGATTTCGTCATTAACAACTAAATACCGGGACTTTAGAATTTTAATCGGTTTTGCGACAACACTTCTAATGTATGTCTCAGCGGTTATGTATCCTATTTCTGAAGTACAGAACAGTGCCACTTTAGCGGAGTATACCTGGGTAGTCGAACTGAATCCTATAGCTATACTTATCGAAGCATTTCGCTATATGACCTTAAGTGAGGGCTTGTTTGAATGGCCTTTACTCGCCTATTGCTCGGGTTTGAGTCTGGTTTTGTTTTTTGTAGGGTTGATCGTTTTTAACAGGACCGGGAAGAATTTTATTGATACGATATAGTATGAGTGATATTATTCTTAAAGCTGAAAATATTTCAAAACAGTATCGCTTAGGTAATGTGGGTTCTGGTACATTGCGCGATGATTTTAAAAGAAGCTGGGCGAAAATCAGAGGAAAAGAAGATCCCTTTTTAAAAGTAGGAGCTATTAATGATCGTTCTCAAAAGTCTGACCAGGATTACGTATGGGCACTGCGTGATATTAATTTTGAAGTAAAACAAGGAGAAGTACTAGGAATAATAGGAAAAAACGGAGCCGGTAAATCAACTCTACTGAAAATACTTTCAAGAGTTACTGCACCAAGTACGGGTGTTATTAAAAGTCGTGGACGTATTGCATCATTACTTGAAGTAGGTACGGGGTTTAATCATGAACTTACCGGGCGAGAAAATATCTATCTTAACGGAGCAATTTTAGGAATGACCAAAGCTGAAATTTCGTCAAAACTTGATGAGATTATAGACTTCTCGGGTTGCGAACGCTATATAGATACCCCAACTAAGCGTTATAGCAGCGGGATGACGGTACGACTAGCTTTTGCCGTTGCAGCTTTTTTAGAACCGGAAATTCTTGTCGTAGATGAGGTGCTTGCCGTAGGAGATGCAGAGTTTCAAAAGAGAGCAATAGGCAAAATGCAGGATATTTCACAGGGAGAAGGACGGACTGTTCTTTTTGTGAGTCATAATATGGCTAGTGTCCGGAGTTTGTGTAATAGTGGGATTTTATTGGAAAAAGGACTGGTTAAAATGCAAGGAAGTATTCGAGAAGTAGTAGAAGATTATCTGGCTACTCCAAATAACAAATCAATAGGCAAGCAGTTAAATCATCGATGGTTAAATATTACACAAATCACTTTAAACAATAGTACTGAAAATGAAGAATATTATAATGGAGAGGTTTTGGTATTTAATATAGAATTTCAAATTTTTAAAGAGCAACAAGAAATTGCTTTCTGCTTATGTCTCTATAACGAATTTGGTAATTTGGTTGTAGCTCTTAATACGTATCATAAAAATATTGATTTTTTGAAGTTAAAACCCGGGGTTCACAATACATATATAACTTTAAATAAATATATATTAAATAGTGGTTATTATATCGTAGATTTTTTCGCTAATGATTTTAAAGGTAATATTTATTGTCAATTGGAAAGTGCTCTTTCATTTAATATAGTTGATGATAATGTAAGAAGAGGTGAATATTTTAAAAAAAAATGGAATGGAGCTGTTTCTCTTCTACCTGAAGTGAGCATTCTAAAATAAGATATCAAATGATACCTAGGATTATTCACTACTGTTGGTTTGGAGGTGGCGAGAAGTCAGATTTTATTGACTATTGCATTTCAACTTGGAAATTTTATCTCAAAGACTATCAGTTCATAGAGTGGAATGAACATAATTTTGATGTATCAATCTGTGAATTTAGTCGTCAGGCATACAGTAGCAAGCAGTGGGCATTTCTTTCTGATTATGTTAGAAGTTTTGCATTAACTGAATATGGAGGTATCTATTTAGATACCGATGTGGAATTAAAGTCTTCACTTGACAACTTCTTAAAAACTCAGGCTTTTTCTGGTTTCGAAGATATTGGTTTCCCGTTTACTGCTGTTTGGGGGGCGCGGAAGGGACATATGTGGCCAAGCGATATAAAGCAATATTATGAAGGTTTAAAAAGTTTGAATCTAAAAAGTAATACACAAATAATATCTGATTATTTGGTGAAAAAATATAATGTCAATCCTTTAAAAAATGAAAGGCAAGACCTCCAAAATGGTATCATAATTTACCCATCCTATTATTTCTGTTTGGCTCCAGTTCCCAATTATGCTGTTCACCATTTTACAGGAAGTTGGTTGGAAGAAGCTGATAAATCAAATTATTCAGAAAAGCTTTTAAAGCCTTTTTTTAAAGAAAGGCTCTTGAACTATAATAAAGATGACATTATAGGTTTTCTTTACAATGAAGGTGTTATCGATAGATCAGAGATAAAAAAATTTTTAATCCAAAGATTTTTAAAGAAATTTAAAAGTATATGGAAGGCTTAATTTCCGTAATTGTTCCTTGTTATAATCAAGCTGTGTTTTTAGAAGAATGCTTGACATCTGTACTAAATCAAACATTTTCTAATTGGGAATGTATCATAGTTAATGACGGTTCAAAAGATAATACAGCAGATGTTGCGAATACCTGGGTTCAAAAAGACAAACGTTTTAAATATATTTTTCAGGTAAATAAAGGCTTGTCATCGGCACGCAATATCGGAATAAAAAACGCTAGTGGTGAATTTATTCTGCCTCTAGATGCAGATGACAAAATAGGTGAAAGTCTGTTGTTTCTTGCCGTTACAGCATTTAAAGAAAACTGTCATTTAAAAATAGTTTACTGTGAAGCAGATAAATTTGGACTCGTGAAAGAAGAGTGGAAACTCCCCGATTATTCTTTGAAAGCATTAGCTTTAAATAACATGATTTTTTGTTCGGCATTTTTTAAGAAGAGTGATTGGGCTAAGGTTGGAGGCTATGATTTAAACATGAAATATGGTTGGGAAGATTGGGAGTTTTGGATCAATATTTTAAAACACGGAGGAGCGGTCAAACGACTTAAATATCGTGGTTTTTTTTATCGAGTTAAAGAAGAATCAATGATCAACTCGATCAGCTTCACGCAGCAGAAAGAACTCTTAAATTATGTCAATTTAAAACATCAGGATTTATATCTAAACCAGTTCGGTACTTATCAAGAATATACTAATATTTTTAATGAAGAAAAGCGTATTCTTAAAAATCAACTTCAGAGCCGTAGAATTATTCTGAACCAATTTTTTAAACTTTTTCTTAATCTAAACTTTTCTAAAATTCTATTAAAAAATTAGTGAAACTTGCCATTGTAATTCCTTTTTATAAAATCGAATATTTCAATGATACACTGAAGTCTTTAGCCCTACAGACGGATAAAAGGTTTAGGGTATATATTGGTGATGATGGAAGCCCTATTAATCCAGAGCATTTACTACAAAAGTATGATGGTCAATTTAATTATACCTATCATCGATTTGAAGCGAATTTGGGTGGAATTTCTCTTTCAAAACACTGGAAACGTTGTATTGATCTAACTCAAGGAGAACCTTGGATAATGATTCTGGGAGATGACGATTGGCTCAGAGAAAATATTGTCCAAAGTTTTTATGAAAATATTGATAAAATATGGGGTACTTATAATTTAGTACGATTTGCGAGTACGATCCAATATCAGAAGGAAGGGAGGTTTTCCAAAAAGTTTGAGCATCCTTCTATTGAAAATAAGGAGGATGCATTTTTCAGAAAATTCATGCACATAACCAGAAGTTCACTTTCAGAATATATTTTTTCTAGAAAAAGTTATGATCGTCACGGCTTCAAGGATTATCCTCTGGCTTGGAATAGTGATGATTGGGCCTGGCTTAATTTCGCAGAAAATAAACCTATTTATACAATTAATGATGCTGAGGTTTTTGTGAGAATTTCAGATAGGAATATTTCAGGAAAAGAGGACAATAAAAAGGAAAAATTAATGTCTGAAATTCAGTTTTACTCGGATATTATTATAGCAAAAAAAATGAAGTTGCGATTAGATATATATATAGAAATTTTGAGAAGGTATGAATTACTTCTGTCCAAAAATTATATGCTTACAAAAAAAATACTGTTTAAGCTTGGTGTGTTATATTTAAAAAATGGGGGTGTTTTTGAACTGAAGAAGTTTTTGAGCCGAATTAAAGAAACTTATAGGTAAGCGTTTAAATGCAGCTTTACAAATGATTAAATTTTTAGCCTACTATCTGCCTCAATATCATCCAATTCCAGAAAACGATAAATGGTGGGGAAAAGGTTTTACTGAATGGACAAACGTAACTAAGGCAAAACCATTATTTCGAGGACATAAACAACCCAAATTACCTGCGGATTTGGGTTTTTATGATTTGAGGCTTCCGGAAATTCAAGAGAAACAATCAGAGCTAGCGTTGGATAACGGTATTGACGGTTTTATCTATTATCAATATTGGTTTGGAGGAAATAAATACTTACTTGAACGTCCTGCAGAGCAAATGTTGGAAAACAAAAAGGTTAAAATTCCTTTTTGTTTTTGTTGGGCTAATGAGACTTGGAAAGGAATATGGCACGGGGTTGATAGTCCAGATACAATCGAGAAACAAGAGTATGGAAATAAAGCAGATTATAGACGATATTTTGATTATTTATTGCCTTTTTTCAGGGATGAGCGCTATATAAAGGTTGAAAATAAACCAATGTTTCATATCTACCGGATAGAAGACATTCCAAATTTTAAGTATTTTATAAAGCTTTTTAATTCTTGGGCTATTCAAGAAGGATTCAATGGAGTTTATTTTATAGCTACAATTGTTAATGATATAGACCTAATTAAATCAAATGAATTTATTTTTGGTCAGGTAGGTATTGATGTATTTAGAAGGATGAGATATAACCAAGACACTTGGTTTAAAAGTGGCTCGTTTTTGAATAGAATTGAAATGAAGTATAAAAGCCTCATTGGTTATACGAATAAAATAGGTGAGAGAAAACGTCCCTTAATATTTAATTATAAAAAAGGGGTAAGATCATTGTCTCAAGATATACCTCATAAAAAATATATTCCCTGCGTTTTTCCAAATTGGGATAACTCTCCAAGATCAGGAAAAAAATCTCTTATATTTAAGCATGCTACACCAAATGCTTGGAAAGAACATTTAAAACATACAATACAAGTTTTAAAAAGCAAACCAGAAAACCCGCAAATAATAATTATTAAATCTTGGAACGAATGGGCGGAAGGTAACTATCTTGAGCCTGATCAAGAGTTTGGAATGTCATGGCTAAAAAAAGTACAAGAACTCAAGTCTAAACTATAAAGTTGAAAGTTTCTATAGTCATCCCTTGTCACAATGATTTTAAGTATATTAAACAAGCCGTTGAGTCTGCTAGAAATCAGAACTACAACTACAAAGAAATTATAGTAGTTGATGATGGTTCTGACTGGAGAACCAAGGAGGTGTTGCAAAATATCAAACCTCAAATAAATAAATTAATAACACAGAAAAATAAAGGTCAGAGTTTCGCTAGAAATAGCGGCATTGCAGAGGCTTCAGGTGAGTTAATTCTTCTATGGGATAGTGATGACTATTTTGATAGTAGTTTTACATCAAAAGCTGTAGCCTTTTTAAAAGATGAAAACGTTAAATTAGTAAGTTGTTATGCGAGGTGTTTCAATGAAAAAGCTGAATGGCTTTATAGACCTCGTGGTGGTACTTTGGAAAATTTTTTGTTTCAAAATGCTTCTTTAGGCTGTGCAATGATTAGAAAGAGGGACTGGGTATTATGTGGTGGGTTTGATGAAAATATGACAAGCGGATGGGAAGATTGGGAGTTCTATATACGACTTTTAAAACCTGGAGGGGCTTGTGCTATTATTCCTGAAGTTTTATTCCATTATAGAAAAAGAAGTTTTTCTACGACTTCTATTGCTAACAGAAATACAGAAACATTATGGAAATACATTCTAAAAAAACATAAAGATTTGTATAGCTTCAATTATGAAAGTTTAATAAACTATTTCTTGAAAGAAATAGAAAAGCATAAGCAAGAAAGGATTAAAGTGTCGAATCGTTTAGAATATAAAATCGGGTATATTGTATTGAAACCTTTAAGGGTTTTAAAGCGACTTTTTGATGGATAAGAAAGTTTCTATAATAATGGCAACTTACAACAGGGCTCATTTCATTAAGGAGACTATACAGAGTATACTTAAACAAGAGTATACAAATTGGGAACTGTTGATAATAGATGACGGATGTAAAGATAACACGGATCAAGTTTTAATTCCCTATTTACATGACCCCAGAATAGGTTTTTTTCAAAGAAGTCTTAAATATAAAAAGGGGCTCCCGGGTTGCAGAAATATGGGACTAGATCTTGCGCAAGGAGAATTCGTTGTTTTTTTTGATGACGATGATATAGTTCATCCGCAAAATTTGCAAATCTCAATAGATGAAATATACTCCCGTCCAAATTTAATGTTTTGTAGGTATAGACGGGAAGTTTTCGAAGGGAAGTTTGATAAGGTTTTTGACACTTCTGAGAAATTGGATAGTTTTTCTATTCAAGGCTTAAAAGACTATTCAAAGTTAATTACGCAAGAATTACCATTTAATTCTTGTTCTGTATTATGGCGAAAAGAATGCTTTAAAGATATCCGTTTCAATGAAGAACTCCTGTATGCTGAAGAATGGGAATGTTATTCTAGAATATTGTCTTCTGGCTTTAACGGGTTAAATATTAGTAAGGTATTATATTATGGGCGAAAACACCCTTATTCAAATACTGGAGAATTTTATAGTGGTGATGTTGTACGTGTAAAATCAAAAATAAAAGCTGCTTTATACATTATTGAAGATTTGACAAAAAAAAACTATTAACACCAGATCTTATTCACTATTTTATGTGGTTAGGGGTGATCTTAAAGGATAAAAAGATATTTAAATTAATACAAAGTCAAAGGAATGTAAAATGCTTAACTAAAATAGAAATAGGATATAAATATTATTTTAGTTCTGTTATATTTTTTTTTATGCGTTTAAAAAAGCGATATCTAAAAAAAATATTTAATTGACATTAAAGATAAACTTTGTTGATTTCTGGAGCTATTTCGATAAAAAAGATAATCCTTTTTTTAAAATATTATCACAGTATTATGAAGTCAAAATAGATAATGATCCTGATATTCTTTTTTACTCGTGTTATGGTTGGGATTATTTACAATATAAGTGTCCTCGTATATATTATACTGCAGAAAATAAAGCAGTAGATTTTACAGCAGCAGATTTTGGTATTTCTTTTCGTTTTTCTAAAAATAGAAAGCATTACAGATTTCCTTTTTATGCTTATGTAATTTATCAAGACAATCTACTCCCTGTCCTAACCCGTAAACTCTCTTATAATCATGCTCGTGAAATGTGGGATAGGAAGGATAAATTTTGCTGTATGGTAATATCTAATTCTAAGGCCTCTAAAAGAAATAGTTTTTTTGAAAAACTTTCATTACAAAGAAAAGTGGACTCTGGAGGAGGTTATTTAAATAATATTGGTTTTAGTATACGAGACAAAATAAATTTTATAGCAGATTATAAATTCGTATTATCTTTTGAAAATGAATCTTTTAGAGGGTATGTTACTGAGAAATTGATCCATTCATTACAAGTAAATAGCATTCCTATTTATTGGGGAGATCCCTCAATAAATGAGGAGTTTAATAGTAAGCGTTTTTTAAATCTTGCAGATTTTGAAAGTGAAGAAGATTTAATAAACAAGATTTTAAATATATTGTCTGATGAGCAAGAAGCAATAAAAATATTAACAGAGCCAGTTTTTAAAAATGAAGAGTTACCTAAAGCCTTGAATTTTAAAAATTTTGAATTGTTTTTACTAAATGCCGTAAGGGAATCCCTCAAAATTAAGCCAGTAGCTATTACGTACAAAAGACATTTACACAAACTTAAAATTTTGACTGTAAAGTTTAAAAAGAAAGTATTTTTTTTAAAGAAAAAATTAAGAATCAATGGCTCTTAATGTTTTAATTCTAGCAGAAACCATTGATGTTGATACCAGCAGTGCCGGAAAAGCTAATTTTGCTATGATAACATCTTTATTGGCTGAAAATGTAATACTTAAAGTCTATCATTATTCTCATAAGGAAGTGCACATTCCTGGTATCAAAACCATTTTAATACAAGAGAATAAAAAGGATTTTTACTACTGGCTAAGCAGGGCGCAGCGAATATTTCAGCGTAATACTAAAATTAACTTTTCCAAACTACTTGAAGCTCGGTTTGGCTTCTCTTTTACTTTTAAGAATGATGTAAATAGTATGGTGGCTGTTCTTCAAAAGGAAGTGCCATCAAGTTATGATGTTGTCCTATGCTTAAGTAAAGGATCCTCTTTTCGCACTCATGCTGCTTTACTAAAACTACCTCAATACCATCGTAAGTGGATGGCCTATGTTCATGACCCTTATCCCTTTAATTGGTATCCTAATCCGTATAATTGGAAGGAAGCTGGAAGTTTGCAGAAAGAGCATTTTTTTAAAGAAGTGGCGAATTCTGCAATGTGGTTGGGATATCCTTCTGAGCATTTAAGGGTATGGATGGGGCAATTTGATTTAAATTTTAAAGAAAAAGGAGTATTACTTCCGCATCAAATTCCGCATCGCATTTCAAGAAAAACGCTTCCAGATTTTTTTGATTCTAATGACTTTAATGTTTTACATGCCGGTAATTTGCTAGAACAGCGTAATCCTTTTTACCTTATAGAAGCATGGGGTTTGTTTTTGGAAGCCAGACCTAACGCTCGAAATTGCTCTCAGCTCTTACTCATAGGTCCCGGTAATTTTCATGAGCCCAAGCTTTCTGAGTTATGTTCAACGGAAGAAACGATTTATCGGTATAGCGGTTTTATGGATTATGGGGTGGTGCTCGAACTTGAACGGCAAAGTAGTGTGAACATTGTTTTAGAAGCTGAAGCAGATATCAGTCCTTTTCTACCTGCTAAGTTTCCAAATCTTATATTGACTAACCGACCGCTATTGCACTTGGGACCAAAGAAGAGCGAAGTGAGAAGGCTATTAGGTTCTGATTATAGTTGCGTTGCAGAACTTCAGGATACTCAAGCTATTGCAAACCAATTAATACTGCTTTTTGATAGGTGGAATTCAGGAGAACTTCATATCCAATCTTACAGTGCTGATTTAAAGTATTATTTATCGAGTGCTTATTTAAAGGAAACCTTGAATCATCTAATCACAATGCATTGAAGGTTTCGATTTGTATTGTTTCACGAAACAGAAAATTAGAGCTTAAAAGAACTTTAAAAATATTACACGATTACACAGAAGAGACGATTTGTGAAATACTAGTTTTTCTAGATGGCTGTTCTGATGATTCTAAAGATTTAGTAAGAGAATTCCCAGAGTGTATTTGGGAAATACGGGATAATCAAATTGGAGCTTCTCCTGCACGGAACTTGCTTTATCAAAAAGCTACCGGAGACTTGATTTTTGGGTTTGATGATGATGCACATCCGCTTCAAAACGATTTTATAAATAAAGCACGGCAGATTTTTTCTAAAAATGAGAATCTGGCGGTATTAGCATTTGAGGAGATAAAGGGGATTTTTGAAAATGATGCTCAAGCATTAAAAAATCATATTCCGAATGAAGAATTTTATTGCAGGGAGTTTGTAGGCTGTGGTTTTGTAATCAAAAAAGAAGCTTATGAGCAGACAGGCGGGTTTCCAAACTGGATGAAAATCTATGGGGAAGAGTCCTGTCTTTCTATCGAATTATTGGATCTGGGTTATACAATTTTATATACCTCTCAAATCTCTGTCAACCACCGTGTAAATAAGGAAGAGCGTAAACATTTAAAAAAAACTGTTTTTCGATTTGAAAATCAACTCTCAAATTCTGCACTTTTCTATTTTGCGTATTACCCTAAAATTTTAATTCCTAAACGTTTAGCCGCTCTTATATTTCATAATTTTCGTAAATATGCCTTTAAGGATAGTGCATTTTTTAAAGCTTTTTTTAGAGCTTTGATCAATTTTTTAATCAGAATTCCAGAGATATTTGAGTATAGAAAAGTTGTAAAAAAAGAGACGCTAGAAAAGTCTATAGCTTTACCTCTACCAAAATTTGGTTAAACAATGAAAAACTACTTAATGCTTATCCCAGCCAGAGCTAATTCTCAACGCCTTTGCGGAAAAAACATGAGGATTTTGGGAGATTTACCCTTAGTGGGACATTGCATCACTTATGCTCAAAATAATAAGCTACTTGATATTGTGGTAACTACAAATGATCTTGATGTAGCTGCTTATGCTAAAAACAAAGATATAAACGTGATACATAGGCCAGACAAACTTGCAGGTCACGAAGAGCCGGTAGTCACAGCTATACAACACGCAATAAGCCAACTCCAGAAGAAATACGATGCGGTTATTTTGTTACAGCCTACAAACCCATTAAGACCGAAAGGTCTTCTTAAAGAAGCCATCGCGATTTTTGAACGGGAGGATTGTGATAGTCTAATGACCGTTTCCCGAAATGAGCATAAACTGGGAACTATTATAAATAATCGGTTTTCACCATACAATTATAAAATGGGGCAACGTAGTCAGGATTTAGAACCTTTGTACTATGAGAATGGTCTGCTTTATATTTTTAAAACTGAATTGGTTAAACAAGGTAAACTCCTAGGTGAAGCAAATTACCCATTAATTGTTGGTCATCCCTTTGCTGAAATTGATATAGATACTGAAGCCGATTTTAAAAAGGCTGAGTTGTACTTGAAATTTTATAACTAAGAATAAAATCAAAACTTTTGAACCCATTCATACAAATAGCAAACCGCAAAATAGGAATGGATTATCCGCCGCTGGTGATTGCCGAAATTGGCATTAATCATGAAGGTTCCCTTTCTGTTGCTAAAGAAATGGTGGATGCCGCCTTTAGAGCAGGAGCTGAAGTAGTTAAACACCAAACCCATATTGTTGAAGATGAGATGAGTGGTGCGGCTAAAAAAGTGATTCCCGGTAATGCAGACGTTTCTATTTACGAGATCATGCGCCGTTGCGCACTCGATGAAGCAGATGAGATTGCATTAAAAAACTATGTCGAAGAAAAAGGAATGCTCTTTATTTCGACACCCTTTTCACGAGCCGCAGCAAACCGACTTCAAAAAATGGATGTTCCAGCCTATAAAATAGGTTCTGGAGAGTGTAATAATTATCCCTTGCTTAAGCATATTGCGAGTTTTGGGAAACCGGTGATTTTAAGCACCGGTATGAATACCATTGAAAGTGTTTCTAAAGCAGTCGCTATCTTTAAAGAAGCACATACGCCCCTTGTACTTTTACATACCACTAACTTATATCCAACGCCTATTCATTTGGTTCGTTTTGGAGCAATGATTCAATTGCATGAAGCGTTTCCTGAAGTTCCTTTTGGGTTGTCAGATCATACCTTAAATAATAATGCGTGTCTGGGGGCAGTAGCGCTTGGAGCATCTATTCTCGAGCGTCACTTTACAGATCATAAACAACGTACGGGGCCAGACATTGTTTGCAGTATGGATGAGGCTGAATGTGCAACATTAATTAAATCAAGCACAGAAATCTGGCAGATGCGTGGCGGTGTAAAAGCTCCTTCTGTAGAAGAGCAGGTAACCATAGATTTTGCTTTTGCCACCGTTTGTACTATTTCTTCAGTTAAGAAAGGCGAAAAATTTACGGAAGAAAATATTTGGGTGAAAAGACCGGGAACTGGTGGGATTCTTGCAGAGGATTTTGATTCTATATTAGGCAAAATAGCCGCTAGAGATATTGCAGAAGACGAGCAGCTTTTGCAAACAGATGTGCTTTTATGAAAAAAATAGCCTTCTTAAGTGGTACCCGCGCAGACTTTGGTAAACTAAAATCGCTGATTCAGGCGGTTCAGAATGATGCTGAATTTGAATATGGCATTTTTGCAACAGGGATGCATTTGCTTGAGAAGTATGGGATGACGGTGATTGAGATTGAAAAAGCAGGATTAACAAATATTCATCGCTTTGAAAATCATACTTCAGAAGCCACGATGGATCTTACTTTGGCTAAAACTATTGAAGGATTTTCGGCTTATGTAAAGGAGTTTAAACCAGATCTAATTGTTGTTCACGGTGACCGGGTAGAGGCTCTCGCAGGAGCTATTGTAGGCTCCCTTAATAATGTTTTAGTAGGGCATATTGAAGGAGGCGAGCTTTCGGGTACTGTAGATGAGTTGATTCGGCATTCGGTGAGTAAATTGAGTCATATTCACTTTGTTTCCAATAAAACAGCAGCAAGACGGCTGGTTCAAATGGGAGAGCTGGAGAGCTCTATTTTTACAATAGGCTCTGCAGATTTAGATGTATTGTTTAGTTCTGAGTTACCAACATTAGAAACAGTTAAGACCTATTATGACATTTCGTTTGACAAGTATGCAGTTGTTCTTTATCATCCGGTTACTACAGATTTTTCAAATACTAAATTGAATGCAAAACAATTTGTAAATAGCTTGTTACAAGATGATTCTAAGTATATAGTAATCTTTCCAAATAACGATTTAGGCTCTACGGAAATTCTAGAGGAATATGATAAACTTAAGGACAATCCTAGATTCCGCATTTTTCCATCTTTACGATTTGAATATTTTATAACACTTCTTAAAAACGCCAAGTTTCTAATTGGTAACAGCAGCGCAGGTATACACGAAGCTCCTTATTTAGGATTACCAACAATAAATATTGGGCGCCGTCAAGAGAATCGTGATTTGCATACAGATACAATTATCCATGTTCCCAATTCTCTAAACGCTATTTTAAATGGAATTGAAACAGCGAAAAATCTCCAAATAAATCCTAAAAAAAGGAAGTCAACTCAAAAAGCAGCAACTCTTTTTCTACAAACACTGCATTCGGAAGAAATTTGGAAAATAGACCAGCAAAAGCAATTTAGAGATATCTAAATTTTTAAATTCAGTTTTGCAAGTCAGTCAAACTACTTCTATTCAAGTAAAATCCTTAAAAAACATTATTTTCGTCTCACCCAAATTAAACTATGAGATCTGAAAAGAATTCACTCGGTATCGTTATAACAGACGGTGTTGGTTTCCGCAATTTTGTTTTGAGTTCCTTTTTAGAAATAGCAGCTAACGATTTTACTAAAATTGTAATTTTTTCAGGTCTGCCGATTTCCGCTTACCCCAAGCTGAATTCTTCTAAATTTACGATTGTTGAGTTACCGGTTTTTGTTGAAAATAAACGAAATTGGTTTTGGCGTAAACTTAAAGAAATTGCGCACTTGCAAAATCACAGGCAGAATCCTGGCATTGCAGATAATTACCAGATGAACAAGAGTAAGGGCTGGAGTCCGCACGCGATTCTTGTTAAGGCGATCTATGGTATTAGTCAATTTTTTCACTCTGAAAATAACATTCTTTTTTTTGAAAAGCTTCAGGAAACAAGTTTTAAAAATGATCCAATAGTAAAGCAGTATGGCAATATTTTAGCTGAATTTAAAACGGATTTATTATTTTTTACACACCAGCGACCACCCTTTATCGCAACATTAGTTTACTGGGCGAGAAAACTTAATATACCTACTGCATCATTTATTTTTTCTTGGGATAATTTGGCTTCAAAGGGAAGAATGGCTGCAACTTTTGATCATTTTCTGGTATGGAGCAATTTGATGAAAACGGAATTGCTTCGGTTCTACCCGCTTACAAATGCACAGCATATTTCTGTAGTAGGTACTCCGCAATTTGAACCTTATGTCTTGCCAGAATATGAGCTTTCTGAAGTAGAATTTTACAAAGAGTTTAATCTCATTCCGCAGAAAAAAATAATCTGCTACAGTTGTGCAGACGCCAGTATTGGTCCTAACGATCCTCTGATTATCGCCACAATTGCTGAAGGTTTACGAAGTGGTGAAATAAACGATGCCCAATTATTGGTGCGTACTTCTCCGGCTGAAGATGAACGCCGTTTTGCTGAAACGAAAGCACTTTATCCTGAAATAAAATGGAATCACCCCAAATGGGAACTTACCCGTGAAGGTCATCCAGAACCTTGGTCACAACGCATTCCAACACAAGAAGATCTTGCGGTTCTTAAAGCTGTTTTACAATATTCAGATCTGAATGTAAATATGTTATCTACTATGAGTCTCGATTTTATGCTATTTGATAAACCGGTTATTAATACAGCTTTCGGAAACCCTGAAAACGGACTTTATAATGATCAGCGGTTTTTAAACTACGAGCATTACGATAATGTAGTTAAAAGCGGAGCCGTGAAAATAGCAAAGAATAAAGAAGAACTTTATAGCGCAATTAATGCCTATCTGCAAAATCCTGAGATCAATAAAAGTGAGCGAAAAGAGCTAATAAATATGCAAATTGGACAGCCATTGGATGAAACCACCCAAGCATGTGTGAATGCTTTAAAAGCAATTATATGAGTAAAAAAAAGCTAGCAGTAACTTGTAATTATGTATTGCGCGCAGACCGTATAGGTGGGATGGATCGTTTTTTTGTTGCTTTTGATGCTGCCGCAAAGCAAATCAATTATGAGGTTGACTGGTTTTTTCCAGATGTTGAAACTTTTAATTTTTATAAAGATTTAAATACTTTTTCTGCGGAAGATAAATTCACGGTAGAAACACATTTCTTAAATCACCTCTCAACCTCTAAGGCTAAATATGAGGGTTTAATAACTCATTTTATAGCGTTGAGCACTCCATTTTATAAAGAAGCAAAAAAACTAGGGTCTATTAAACAAGTGATAGCAGTGGATCATAATCCCAGACCACTAAATGGTTTTCCGTTTAAAAAACAACTTAAAAATAGATTTAAATCACTTTTATATAGTAGTGCAATTGATCGTTTTATTGGGGTTTCAAGTTATACAGCTAAGCATATTGTAAACGATTTAGGAAAGACTGTTGCTCTAAAAACCGGTGTGATTTATAATGGAATTGACACCGCGGTATTTAAAAAAAGACCCACGCAGATAGCGTCTAAAACAGACTTTAAGTTTATCGTCGTATCACATTTGCGGGAATCTAAAGGGATTCAAGATTTAATCGATGCTGTGTCCTATTTACCAGAAACCATAAAAGCTCGTATTGAAATTAGTGTTTATGGAGAAGGACCGCTAGAAGAAGGCTTAAAACAACAAGCTCAAGACTTACAGGTTTCAGAAATTATAGAATTTAAAGGTAGTTCGTCTAATATTCCAAATATACTTGCTGATTATGACTACTTGATTCAGCCTACGTATATGGAATGTTTCAGTCTATCAATTTTAGAAAGTCTATCTGCTAACGTCCCAGTTATAACAACTACAGTAGGGGGTAACCCAGAAATCATTTCAGATGGAATTAATGGCTTTCTTTTTCAGCCTAAAGATAAAATGAGGCTTTCTTCCATACTTAAAGATGTAGTAAATGGTGAGCTAGAAATTACAAAAGATACATCGGTTTTGATAGAAAGTGAGTATTCATTAAGCCGAATGGTGGCAGAACACATTAATTTACTTAACTAATGCATATCGCATTTCTTACTCCGGAATATCCACATCAGAATCTCAAAGCTTCTGCAGGTTTGGGAACGAGTATTAGAAATCTGGCTGAAGGTCTTTCAGTACAAAAAATACAAGTAACCGTTTTTGTTTATGATCAGCAAAAGGATGTTATTTTTAATCATCAGGGAATAACTATACATAGTGTTGCAAAAAGGAAATTTAAGTTTGGTGGCTGGTTTTTGTATCGTAATTTTTTACAACGCTATATCAATAAGTTTATTAAAGAGGATAAGATTGATATATTAGAAGCTCCAGACTGGACAGGGATTACAGCATTTAGTTCTTTTGAATGTCCACTTATTATACGCCTACACGGAAGCGATGGATATTTTTGTAATCTAGAAAATAGACCTCAAAAAGCTAAGAATCGTTTGTTTGAAAAATCAGCTTTAAGAAAAGCGGATTATATTATTTCTGTAAGTAAGTTTTGTGCAGATTTAACAAAAATTATTTTTAGTGTCAAGCACGAAATAAAGGTAATTCCTAACGGGGTCGATACTACTATTTTCACCCTAAATAACAAACTTGAGGCTGATTATCAGCTTTTATATTTTGGCAGTATCATTCGCAAAAAAGGGGTTCTAGAATTGGCTCAAATTGTAAATCTTGTTTTTACAAGGGAGCCAAAGGCACATCTTGTTTTAGCAGGTGCAGACGTCAAAGATATTTTTACACAGCGATCTACCCAAGAGCTTTTCTTACAAGAGATAGAGTCGCAATATCATAAGCGTATTTTTTTTAAAGAAACCTTACCTTATAATGAGATAAAGGACGAGATAGCAAAAGCTTCGGTAATCGTGTTGCCCAGTTTTGCAGAGGCTATGCCTATGACCTGGATTGAGGCGATGTCGATGCAAAAGGCTTTAGTTACATCAGATATAGGCTGGGCAAATGAAATAATGATAGATGGAGAAACCGGTTTTATTGTTGATCCTAAAAATCATTCAGAATACGCAGATCGTATTCTTGAACTTCTACAAGATTGCGCATTGCGGAAGAAAGTGGGAGCAGCTGCGCGTAAACGTGTGGAGGCGAAATTTGATATGAAACACGTAGTAGATCAGAATATTATATTCTACAAAAAAGTAATACAAGGTTGATTGTTTTAAAACATAATGGTGATAGAGCCATTTCAGTTATTGATCGCAATACCTTCAAAACGGTGCCAGTAAAGGCTGTCGTACTTTCAGAAATTCTAATAGAATTAGCTCATAAGTTTACTGGTCGCACATTAGTTTGGGTTCATCAGGATGTAAATGACCTGGTAAATTTTGATTTTCTACGCTCGCTGACAACAACTAATAATCTTCTGAGCTTTGCTGTAGCACACCCTTACATTTTGAGTGAAGAAATGGGATTTATTGACCAATCGGTTTTTTTAAATGTGAATCAGGAAGTTACCTATCCTACATATTTGATGAGTGCAGATGTGGGTTGTATTGCAGCAAATACGTTACAACATTTTGCTTCAAACATTCCTGCACACATAAACTTTGACTTATTTCTTACGCTTTTAGCAAAATTAGGAATGCCAAATGGATTTTTATGTTATAGCGAACCCCATTTATTACAATCTAAAAGCAGTGACTTTAAAATGAGATTTTCTAAAAATCAGAAACTCACTTATTCATTTATCGCTGCAACAAAAAGTAGGGCCTGGCTTTTACTTTATGAATTTCAGCGTCTTATATACACGAGGTCTATAAGTCCGTTTTACTTTTTTAAAGCTTTAGTCCAAAAAAAAATAGATAATTCTACGATTGGTTGTCTGACCCGAAATGAAATACGTTTTACAGAAAATTCTTTATCGGAATCTATTGATGTGGTCATTCCCACAATGGGAAGAAAGTTAATATTACATCAAACCTTACGTGATTTGGCTGCTCAATCAGTCCATCCAAAATACGTTATACTAATAGAGCAAAATCCTGATGTAGATAGTGATTCAGATCTTGATTATCTGCACACTGAAAGATGGCCTTTTGAAATCAAACATACTTTTACTCATAAAACAGGAGCCTGTAATGCACGTAATCTAGCATTGAATCAAGTTACCTCAGAATGGGTTTTTCTTGCAGATGATGATTTGAGAATTCCTTCAGACTTTCTAGAGAATACCTTAAAGTTTATCAGTAATAATAAAACAAAAGCATTTACTGTTAGCTGCTTACAAGAAGGTGAAGAAGAGCAGGTAGAGTCTGTTATACAATGGGAGGCTTTTGGTTCTGGATGTAGTTTGGTCAAAACTTCCGTATTAAATACTATTCGATTTGACCCTGGATTTGAGTATGGTTTTGGGGAAGATGCAGATTTTGGGATGCAATTGCGCAATTCTGGAGTAGATATATTATACACACCGTTTTTAAAGTTAATACATCTAAAAGCACCATCAGGTGGCTTTAGAACAGAACTTAAAAAACCGTGGAAAAATCAAAAAAATGAACCCAAACCTTCTCCTACGGTACTCGCTTTTTTTCTTAAGCATAAAAGTGAATTTCAAATTCTGGGTTATAAAACTCTTTTGTTTTTAAAGTTTTATAAGAATCAATCTGTAAAAAATCCATTTTCTTATCTTCGGCAAATGCAAAAACGCTGGAGCCATAGCAAATATTGGGCTCAAAAACTCTTGTCAGAAAAGCAATGAATTTTTCCCTGATCATTTGTACGTATCAAAGACCAATAGCTATTCTGAGTCTTTTAAATTCGGTTAGAAAGCAAACTTTATATCCTAATCAGATAATTGTTGTTGATAGTTCTAAAGAGCCGGATACTCAACATCTTTCTTTAGCAAGTACATTCAGAAATCTTGAATATTTTAAAGTAAATGATAAAGATCGCGGACTTACAAAACAGCGTAACTATGGTATTTCTAAATTAGTTAAGGAAGCTGAGGTTGTTTGCTTTCTGGATGATGACGTGATCCTAGAAAAGTGGTATTTTGAGAATCTGTTATCCACCTACAGTGTTTTTCCTAAAGCATTGGGTGTAGGCGGTTATATAACCAATGAAGTAAACTGGATTAAACAAGATGGTGATCAGTTCAAAACTCAGGGGAAGTTCTATTTCGATAGCTACTGGAGGGAAGATGGCAGTCGATTTGTTTTGCGCAAAAAGCTAGGACTGGACACCAATGAACCTCCTGCTTTTTTTCCGGATTTTGGGCACGGGCGATCTGTAAGTTTTCTGCCTCCTTCGGGGAAAATTTATGAAGTGGAGCAATTCATGGGAGGTGTCTCTTCTTTTAAAAAGGAGGTTTTTGACAACCATACTTTTTCCACTTATTTTGAAGGTTACGGGCTTTACGAAGATGCTGATTTTACTTTGAGGTTATCTAAAATGGGTAAATTATATGTCAATACCACAGCCCGTTTAGAGCATCATCACAATTCTTTAGGTAGACCCAACTCTTTTAAATATGGTAAGATGGTCCTGCGCAATGGCTGGTATGTATGGCGAATAAAATTTCCAAAGCCTAATTTAAAATCCCGATTAAAATGGAATGCTACCGCTTTCTTACTAACGTTGATTCGTTTTAGTAACGCACTTACAACTCCTTCAAAAAAAGAGGCCTTTTTAGAAGCAAGTGGTAGAGTAGTAGGTTGGTTAAGTTTGATTTTTAGTAAACCACGGAGTTGATGAGATTTGCAGTAATTACACAAATTGAACATTATAAGGCAGGCGGAAAATATTACTCTTATACGCCTTATATAAAAGAAATGAATCTGTGGTTTAATCATGTAGATGAGGTTTGTATTGTAGCACCCTTCAATTCTGGAATACCTACAGAAATCGATAGTGATTATAACATAAATGAAATTGAGTTTAAGCAAGTATCAGCTATTAATCTTACATCATTTTTTCAAGTTGTAAGAGCTCTTATAAAGCTTCCTGGTATATTGATTGCTATTTATACTGCGATGTCAAAAGCAGATCATATCCATCTAAGATGCCCGGGAAATATGGGTTTATTAGGTGCATTTGTACAGATTTTATTTCCGCAGAAGCGAAAAACAGCAAAATATGCAGGTAATTGGGATCCAAAAACCACACAGCCTTGGAGCTATAGACTTCAGAAATGGATATTGAGTAATACTACCCTCACTAAAAATATGCAGGTTTTAGTATACGGAGATTGGCCCCATCAAACTGAAAATATAAAGCCATTTTTTACGGCTAGTTATTCAGAAGCTGACAAATATGATATTCCGTTAAGAAAGTATGATTTGCCGCTACGTTTTTTATTTGTAGGAAGTTTAGTGAGTGGTAAGCAACCTCAATATGCTATTAACCTTATCGAAGAACTTATTTTAAAAGGTTTCCCCAGTGAATTGCATTTTTATGGAGATGGTATTCTAAAAAAGTCATTAGAAGAAAATATTAATAATGAGAATTTAAAAGGCGCATTATATTTCCACGGAAATCAAAAACCGGAAGATGTACAGGAAGCTTATCAAAAAAGTCATTTTTTAATATTACCATCTAAAAGTGAAGGTTGGCCTAAGGTAGTTGCGGAAGCGATGTGGTGGGGAACAATCCCCATTGTCACACCTATTTCTTGTATA
>TARA_R110000751_G_scaffold116345_3_pt1 | contig 20910 bp, 22 predicted proteins | sample TARA_R110000751 | Tara Oceans TARA_R110000751 (sample SAMEA4398001) | marine metagenome | biome: Polar Biome; feature: [MES] marine water layer (ENVO:01000295) within the mesopelagic zone...; material: water (ENVO:00002006), including particulate matter (ENVO:01000060) such... | reverse complement strand
ACCTTGTGGACCCTGTGGACCTTGCGGTCCTTGTGGACCCTGTGGACCTTGCGGTCCTTGTGGACCCTGCGGTCCAACGCCAGGACACGGGAACTCTATGTCGAGCCCCAATACAAAAGAGCAATCGCCGTTTTGCGTGACTGTCAGTGCTGCAGAACCTTCGCCGCTAGGGTCACAACTTGTCGATACGTTTGACGAATCGCTTCCATCTGAAGAACTTGCAATCAACGGACAAGGAAAGTCTATATCCAAGTCTATATCATAATCGCAACAGTCACCTTTGGTTAAGGTAAACGTTGCCTTCTCTTCGCCGACAGGGACTACCCGCGTCTGTACCTCGTACTCGCCTTGCGACCCTTGCGGATTTTGCGGATTGCCAGCACTTTGATTATCAAAAGTAATTACAGGGCAAAGTGGTTCCGGCGGGAGTAGCAAGACGGGCACGGCAGGGCAGTCGCTAATATCCTCAGGTGCGGGAGGCACTTGAGGATCACTAATCCACGGACCTTCTGGAATTGGGAATATGCACGGGACATCGCACTTGACAATGTCAAAAACAGGGTCTTGCGGTCCTTGCGGGCATTGTGTTGTAGGGGCCATCCTTGCCACTCGCTCCTTAAACTGACTCAGATATTGAGAAAGTACAGACAGAAAGACTTACTAAGTTCACGTCTATCTCAATTGTACTCGTAGCTGTGTCTGCTGTAATAGCAACACCGCTGCCTGCAAAAAACACAAGGTTGGGACCTTGCAATCCGTTGATTGTCCTTACTGTCTCATTGCAATAAAAATCGCCTTCTAACAGGTTATTGGTCGCACCGATTGGTGGAGTTTCAGACGCAAACAATTTCAACTCCTCGCAAGGAGTTCCGGCCCCGGCGTTAAGCACAGCACCAAACCGAATAGTGTTAGAAGCGTCAATTTGAACTAAGCTTAAGTTGTAGCCAGCAGTGAACACTATCTCACCCTGCAAGCACTCTTGTGTGATAAACACCTCGCCGGTCGTAAACGACCATTCGTTTGGCAGGCAATTTGCAGGAGTGAGTGCTCGGGTTCTGTCTGCGTTAGCTATGTTTATTGATACCGCTTGGCTTTGATCTAGGTTTTGAATTAAACCCTCTTCAACTACGACCTCGTCGTTAGAGCTGCGAGTAACCACACTTCCAAGACTCATTCTGCTCGAAAGGGATGTCGTTGATCCTGTCACTAGATAACCTGACCAGAAAGGTTCTCCACAAACAATGTCTACTTCTGAGGTCGATAAGGAAACTGAAGCGGACTGACTTATTGGCAAGTACTCTGGAATATCACTCTCTTGAAACGTCGTAACATACTTGTCGTCTGTTACTTCCCTTACAAATATTAAAGGAGAATCAACTAAAGCCGGTGCGTCACATCTGAACTCGTAGTTTATTTGAACGTCGCTTACTTTTGATATCTTGTAAAGAGATACTGAATGAACTCCCTCAACGTACCCTGACTCCGGTCCCATTATGAAGCCGCAGTCTACGATGGCACTGTCAGGCAACTGAAGCATTGTGAATATGCCAGCGGCTGGTGTGTCAATTCCTGCAGTTTTATTTTTGAAAGGGAACGTTCGGTTTTCGTTCTCGTTAAAAAAGTTTGGCTTAGCCATTACGTGCCCTCCGGATTTGTACCTTCAACAGTCACCACGATACCTTCAGGAGTTGTGCGTATTCGCAGGGCAGCGTCGGGAGCTAAAGCATCGTTCATCTGAATGTTAAAGTTGCCCTGCTCGTCTGGCAAACAATCGTAGGTATAGTCGTCATTTACAATGCGAATTGTTCTAACAGAATTGATTGGAGTAAACAGCTCGTCAGGGTTGCACAACCGTTGTAAAAACATCGGGTCACCGACAACGTTGGGCTTGATAGCCGTCACTGTTTCGCCAGAAGGCATGACTAAATTTTCTGCCGTAAGCACTACGCCATTTTCACCTAGCAGCCAAATCTTTCCTGTAAGCACTTCTCCGTCAGGTAACCGTAGCCCAGTTACGCCGGGATTGGACACAGGTACTTGGCAAGTTACGCAAAACTCTGTGTCTTCTCGGTTAAAGGAGTGCGTGCCCAGACCCCAGGAAGCTATCAAGGACAGGCGGGCAGGCTCAGAAATCAGTACCCCGGCCGGCCTATTGCCTGAATCAAAAAACCTAATAATTGAATCTACAACTGGTAGCTGTATTGTGCCGGTCATCACCGAAGAAGACGTAAGATCCCCTATCGTCAACTGAATAGAAGAAGAGGTTATTTTAACAGCAGATAGGTAGTACCTGCCCGAACCGACGGGTGCGTACAAGTGAGCGTCCAAGATTGTACCTTCCAGCAAACTATCTGTACCGTTAGTCAGCGTGGCGTTAGCCACAAACGGGTACGTCGTATTCTCTAGCGAGTTTAAAAATTCAGGATGTCGTATTCCAGTCATTAGAGTAATCCGTCTATTCGCCAGAAAGAGAAGTAAGTATTAGACCGGTCACTGTGGAACCCCGCATTGCCGCTATCTTCGCCAAACTGGTTGGTGCTGACGACCGTGTCAATCGAAACAGATATTGAAGGATCATCAATTCCGTTTAGTGTTGTTACCAGCCGCACACCTGAGTAGCTGGAAGGGCTTGCCTGGAGCGAGACCTCATACCAATCGCCGGTACGTGCGTCGTTAACATCGACTTCCACTACAGGCACTAGAGTCGCACCGTTAAAAAAGTAAATCCCAAACTTGCTCTTGGACACGTTTAATTGAGCTACGTGGTAATTGGCGACACCTGCAGTCGTTAGTCTGTAGTTGATAAGTATTCCGCCATCTAAATAGTAGGCGTCAGCTAACCCTACATTAGGGTTAACTATTTTTAGATGAGTCGAGAAGTGCCGGTAAAGGCACTGCACATCTGAAGTAAACAGGGAAATGTTTTTACGGCTACCTGCCACAAGAGCTACGGTGCCGTAGCTAGACGCAACTTCAATTACCTCAAAACCACCGGACACGGATTGAGATTCGTCACAACCTCCGCTGGGCAAAGAAGGCGAGCCATCGCAGCACACGAATTCGTCTGGGCTTTCCTCTCCGATAAATCCAAACCGGGATTCTCCGGTAGGACTAAAGCCGTGGGCAATGCCGTCGTCAAACGTATCGCAATACGGCAGCGACAGGATAGTAGTCTGGGATTCACTGATACTGAGGTCGGGGTCAATCGGAGGCTGGGGCGGTATCGTCGGAGGAATAATCACTGGGTCTACCTCGGAGGGCAGCTCGCCGGACTCTAGGTTTGGAAGTGGTGCAGGTTGGCAACTGGAAGATAAGCCAAGTCCGCAGTCAATAACCACACCACAATCAGTAATGTTTCTTCCAATTACAGAGCATCCCTTAAAGTCGAGGGTTATGACGCCGTCGCAATCAGGAGAAATACCGTTGATTGTTTCAATTGGCTGGGGGTCCAAACAAGTACGAGAACCTACCCGCCTGCCGCAATCGCCGGCGAATTTGGAAAACACAGACTCCCCGGTTGCCGTGTTCAAATTTTGTTGAAGGCTGAATACAACTACGTTATCAAACTCTACCCCCTCGATAACCCTAGTCTCTTTCTTTAAAGACAAAGATGAGCTTCCTTCAAGATTAACCAAGCCCGTTAACTTCGTAGCTGACTGTGAAATCTGCATAGACGGAATAGGAGGCCGCCGAATTGGGCGAGCTGCTCGAGCAGTCAACAACGTTTGCTCTGGAGAAGAAAACTTACTCGAAAAAATTTCTTCGCTGCCAGAACCAAACGTGATGAATCCGCCAACGTTATTCGCAAATGTTTCAAGTATGTAAGTACGCCCCTGCACCAGCTCAGACTTGGCAACAGAAACACCAGCTACAAGGGTAGCAGTATCTGGACTGTTATTTGCAGTCTCAGAGACTTGAATCATTACAGTTACGATTCCCGGCGTGGCCGCTGCCGCACTGATATAGGCGTAGTTGCCCAACTCAGAAGGCCAACGCAATCTTAGGTCCGCTATAAGTGAAGCAGGTAAGCGGTCTCCAGCATCTGAAATGGCGGAAGCGGTGTCGTCAACGGGGTAATCGCGTTGTTCGTTTAAGTTGTACCAGTGATTATTTCTGATAGCCATTAAGGTATTGCCTCCGGCTCACAGTTGCAACGATCGCAGAACGGATCGACAGAGCTGACGATTGTCAGGTCTGTAAGTTGTTGGCGTCTGCCGTACGTAGGAACATCAATTCCTAATGTTGACCAAGTGCTTAAAACGTCAGCATCGTAGTCGCTGGACGACAGCAAAGGATAAGAGCAAGGGTCTCCGGTGCCAGGATTATCGCCAGATAATTCCCACGAAACCACGACGTGCATTCGTATCTTTAAAGCCTCAGGATCTACTGTCGAGCAATCCGGGAAACAGATTTTACCGCGAATAGATGTCACGAACTGTGGGTCTGCGTAATCCCAGAAAACTGAAGCATGCTGGCCTGAATCGTCAGTATCCAACGTAAGCGGAGCAGGACCATCACACTGAGCAGCCCCGTCGATTTCTGCACCGCCGCAATCGTAGCCCGGCTGCGTGGGCGTTGTGAGTATTCCGTTTAAGTAATACAGAAAAGTAATATCAGCCCTTACGTCATACAGGCAACACTTAGAAGAATTGCAGTGAGCAAACCCCCAAGACACTTTACATTTGCCGTCCATGTTGACACGCACACGCAGCGAGTCTGCTTCGCGAATTGATTTTTGAACTTCCCATCTATCAATATTGCTTTGATATATGTCACGAACTTGTTCCGCAGCCTCTGCCACGTCCCGATAAAGAAACCACTGACGTTTTAAGCCTTGGTATGTCTGAGCAAAGTACGTGCATTGGCAACAGTTTTGGCAATCATTGAGCGTCACAATCGAGGAAGCCGCTTCCTCTACAGGAAGCAAAGAAGCCGAGTAGTCAAACTCACGCGGGCTTTCACTGGTAAGTGCGACAGGCCGTTGGGACCTGATGCATCCTTCCGTATCGTAAGTGAAGTTTTGGTGAGCGTTAGCCGCTACACGGTTAAGTGTTTTAATTTCTAAGTCAGACGAACCGCAGCCCGGAAAAATACCGAGTCCCGAGCCGGGCTCTGCACTAATGTTTAAACTTGTAGTTTTGCGAGTACCCGCTTTAAGAGGTTTAGCCCCTATATTTGCGATGTTGAGTTCGTTAACAAGAATGGGTGCTTGCTCGGCGAGGCTGATGTTGTAACCCTCAGCAAACGTCACTAATTTAGTATTTTCAACACTCGAAACGCCAATCTGCAAACTCCTTACACGCTTCGGCATCTTGTACCACGTATCCACTTGAAGCAGCCCGCTGGTTGGTTCAATGTAGTCGTCGTACGTTTGAGTAAGCCCGTCGTTGATGTCTGCCTGTGTCCATTCTGTGTGCTGAACGCAACGTAGAATGCTGTCAGTATTTGTCCATTCCAGTATTAATAATCTGGAATCCCACGCATCTGAAGTAAACTTTGATGCCGTAGTTGAATCAAACACAACCACATCGTTTGCATCAGCGATAATAATATCCTGAGCGTGTGTCGGTGCAGGGTAGCCTGCAGGCGGAGCAACGACGTTAGTACCAAAACCATACATCCACGATACCTGCAATGGGAACACGTACGTGTCGGCCAGATCATCGAACGACACGAACAAGTCGCCAAGCAAGTATTGAATATCTGAAGACGGTTGCACGAACGGGTAGTTAGTGCCGCTTCCTGGTGGTTGGTCTACGCCGATAGGCTGCCGTCCGCGGGTGTTTGCCATCAGCCGGTTCCCTTGCTTTTAACTACATGTTCAAGCTTCTCACGAATAGGCCACAACTGAACCGCCGCTGTAACCGTGTCTGACGCTTGCTTAGCTGCTTTGTCCATGCAACTGATAAGTACCTGAGCTTCTTCTACATCTAACATGCAGTTATAAGCTGCAGTTCTTTCTGCTTTTTTTGGTAATTCGTCCATTTCAATTTCCTTCTTAATTCTAGAATTAAACTATTCGCACGTTAAACACCTTCGGTCACCCAGCCGGGCTCCCAGTACAGTCGTCCCGAAGGCAGTAGCCTCCGCTGCCAGTGTGTTAACAAACAGTGTTAGCTCGCCTCGTTGTACATTAAACAACTCAAGATCCCTTGTAATAGATTCCAGCTCTTCGCAGCCGCAACAAGGAGCACAGCAGGAATCCGTCACTTTTAATCCAGAAGAGGTACCTACGAAGCTAAGACAATCGTCGCCTATGAAGTTAAAGTTGCCATCAGTTGTCGGTGAAACCCCGTTGATTGTTTTAATGCAAGGCGTTGCTGTGGCCTCGCCTTCGCAAACGCACGTCTCAATAGTGCCTTCGCCGTCTAGAGCACTAAAAATAATTTGAGTTTCTGTCGCGGACGAAGCTGTAGAAATTTGCATGTTCGAGCCTGCCACCAGTTCAATGTCTCCGTGGAATACCTCGCTAGTTGTTCCGCTAGAGTTGCTGATTCTGATACCAGTAAGCGATCGAATCATGGGTTGAATAACCGCAGGCTCAAGCCGAGAATCTTCCAAGTCAAACGCGTACAGGCCGGTAGGTTGTTCAACGATTGTGTCAACACGGCCAATCACAATCTTACCCACAATATCGTCGAACGGCTCAATGCCTCCAACTGCAAAGGTTGTGTTACGGCTTACGTTTGTAGCAGGAATCAAGGCCGTACCTACGTTATTAACCTCGGTACCGCTGTCGTAAGCAATGGTTAGCTGGTAGCCAGAAGCAAACGCACCTATCTGGCGGATAAAAAACCTGCCAGATTCCATGTCCATAGCCGTAGAAACGGGAAGGCCAAACCCAACAATAAAATCATCCGGAATAGTGAATGAATTTGTTGTGTCTGTCTTCGTCGATTCATCCGTCAGCGGATAGCTTCGCTGAGCGTTGTGATTCAGGAACTCCAAGTTCCATTGCGATAGGGGCATCCTTACCTCCGATTAGGTTGATGTCAGTATTCCGGCTTGTTGCATAATGCCGAGCTCGCCAGCATACGCATCTGATACATCCCCAGGTGTTCGCTCTAGTTTTACATAAACAACGTCACCGGGGCTTACGTTAAACGAATTACTGGAAGCCTCTACCGCTTGATTTGCACCTGTAAGTGTAGCTATTGTGACCATCGTTAAAGCCACGTAGCTTTGAGTGATAGTCAGCGGCGTATTCAACCCATCAACAGGGCGTCCTGACGTGTAATAACTGGCGGTCAGCTGCGGCAGTGTGCCTGCGGCTCGGCCAAGGATACGGGGTCTGAACGTGAACGTTGAACTTGCGGGAGCATCAGAAGGCACTTCAAACTTTACAACGTAGCTCGTGGTTACGTCGTCCGGCATGCCCAAGTACAGCACAGGGAAGTTTTCCTCTGTCACGCCATCTAATCTGACAAGCTGGCTAGCCAGTTCTTGAGTTGCCTGCGTCAAAACACCTAGTCCAATTGGCCCGTAGTAGACCACGTTACCGCTACTGTCGATTGTCTGTGCAGGGCTGCTAAGCTGAACGTTACTTGACGTAGCGTAAACACCTTCAGCAACAGGACCTAAACTGAAGGTGTTAGTGGCCGCATCAAATCCCTTGAATACGGTGTAGCCTGCAACATCCTGTGCACCGATCATCAACGTCAAGTCGAGGTCGATGTCGAGGTCGCCAGTCGTGGCAGGGTCGGTCTTGTCTGCACAAGTAATAACCAACCTGTCGTCTAGTGACTTAATGCTTCGCACGACAGTGTTGTCGGTAGCAAAGCCTACTCGAGTGTAATAAAGTTTGAGGCTGTACTCTTTCCCGCCAGGATCGCATACACCGTAGCTTTCGCTAACAGAGCTTGACGTGTCGAGGTCTGTAGGCCACGGCACGGCATCGTAACAGTCGCTCATCCACCAGACACCGTTACGGTCAATGATGACGAGGTCTTCCATTAGCTGCTCGCCGTACCATTTACGCTCTAGTGCTGTATCCCACACGCTGGGACGCTGCATCAGAATACTGGCGGACTGCAGTGGGACAGGCGGATACACGCCGTCCAGTGTATTGTTCTGGGAAAGGTTGTAACCGAACTTAGCACCGACAGGTGCGTTGCCGGCGAAGACCGCGTCGTCTGCAGGTAACCAGCCTACGTCGTTGGAATTGGCAGCTGTGATGACATGCGTTCCGCCGACAGGGGGTGGCGTCACTGTGCCCGCTGGCAGCATCTCCAAGTCAAAGACATAGTGCCGGTGGTTCTCCAAGAAGTCTACGAACGAGGGGTTAACGAACACCCCGCCGTTGAGGTCTGTCTTGCAAACCGGAATGGTTACGGGCGGCTGCTGCAATGTCAGCTGACCTGCACTAGCTCCCGACAAGTACCACGTTCCAGCGGCTACACTGCTGCCCGGCAGTTGTCCTATGGCTTCTGAAATGTCGATGTCGGCATAGCCGAACAACAGAATATCAGCCAGCGTAGCGTTGTGCTTCTCGGCAACAATGCCCCAAACCTGAGCTTGGTCCGGCACTACGAGGTAGCCCGTAGCACTGTCAGTATCCGTCGCAGCGAAGGCAGGCTCAAACTGAGCCGTCGCAGTGTTCAGGTAGACAGGCTGCCCGACTTTCAACGTAGAAATCACAGTCTGCGACCGTGCATACACCGTGGAACCCAGCTCTGCGGCTTGAATCAATTCCCAAAGGTAATTGATATTCTGATCAAGCTGTTGAAGCGGGCGGTTAGGTGTGCCAGGAGATACTGGCTCACCTTCCTTGATAAATTTTATGAATCGTTCTAGGCTCATCCTTGAGCTTCCCCCTTATTGAAGTGCTAGTTGCCACTCAAGTCCGACTTGACTCGTCGAGAGCTTCTGCTGTTGGTCTGCTACGTCGAAGTAGTAGCTGCTCAATAGCAAATCCTGTGTTGCATCGGTACTGTCGACAAACGCCACCAGAGATGCACCAAAAATGGTTGAATTAACTGTGTCCGAGAAGGTTTTGCCGTGTACGCCTACTGTGCCGCTGCTTCGAGCAAAGAAGTTAAGAATAGTCTGCTCAGCTTCGTCGGCGTACGTGGTGGCGGTCATCGGCACTCGCAGGTAATCCCGTACTCCACTGCCAGAGAGGTCGTTGTAGTATTGGATCGTGCGATCACGCCCGAACGTAGGTACGCTGACAGTGTCTCCCGGGCTGGGAACATTCTCAAACTCCAAGTACATGCCGCCAATTCTGTATTTGGCGTCACCAGTGGTGAGCAGTTTCCCGACGATCTCGCCCCACTGGTACAGCACCAGATTAGGGTTCAATTCTGTAGTAGGTGTCCATATTTCATTAGTAACTCGGTGTGCTCGCACACGCCCGACAACGCTATTTGTTCCGATTTGATCCATGATTTTCCTTTAGATACAACGACCGCCGATACTTTTGACAGCGATATCCTCAGTTATGTATGTAGCGGGGTCCATGCTTTCGGAGATAACCATCATCGGAAAGCCGCTTAATTCTTCTTCGTATCCTGGAGATATTTCAGTTCCGGGCCCCTCCATGATAACAGGCGAATCCTCATTATCCAATTCAACTATTAGCAGCATCAACGTATGCGGAGGTTGCACCTTCCTAAGCTGATCTACGGGCAAGAAAGCCAATTGCCCTGCAAGTTGACTTCCTGGCTTGACTTTTACGACAAAAGCATTGTTACGAAGGATGTTGTCAGCCAGAAACTGCAAAGGATTGATCGTACTCGGCAGCGAGGCAGCCGCCGGTTGGCCAACGGGACTTGGCCGGATGTCCAGTAGCATGGCGAGAGTTTGACCTGTTGCAACCCCTGAAGCGTGAACATCGTCCCAGAACTTATCAACGTCAAAGGGGAAGCCGCCAAGCTCCCACGAAACCCTGGTGTAGCCGTTAACGTCTTCCTCGACTACGACATCGACAGTCTCGTTATCAAATGTGATTGCACCCCAGTAACCGTAAGCCAATACGCCTGAGCCTACGGTGAGGGCAGATATGTCAGCAGCCGAGATCGAGTCGCCGCGGTTCAGCTCGAACACCCTGAACAAGTCTGTCAAAGGATCGCCAGCAGCAAGTACGTCCCCAACGGATACAGTAACTGTTGTGCCTATCGGGAATTGATAAGCGTGTCTGTCTGTAATGATGTTCAATTTGTCAGCATCAGAAGCAACAGTCTCAACAGTTTCTGATTGCTCCCTAACGAGCGGCACGCCATAGACCGAGGCCAGCAAGAGCTGCTGTGCTCTTACACTTGTGCCCTCTACGAATGCATCAAAGATAGCGTTGACGACCGACTTATAACCTTCGCTCGAGTCCAATTGAAGTCTTAGTGCGTAGCCGAACTGCTCATAAATCAGTTTCCAATCCCACTGGCCGCGATAAAGCCACAAGGTGAGCTGTTGGTCAACAATGGCTCCGGTACTGTCTAGCACATCAACCTTGGGCAAGGCGGCATTGTTGAAGGGGTTTTCACGAAAAGTGATAACTGAATCTTGCAGCCAGTAATCAATGCCTTGAACAAACTCTTCTTGCGGTTCGGCGATTCGATCGAAGATTAATTTAACGTCGTGTAAATCGTCCGGACGGGAGACCGAAAAAAAGGTTTGCGATTGTATCTCACCGTAATTTAACGGGTCGATACTTTTGTACACATTCGCAGAGGGTGTTGTGTACTTGGAAATCAGCCCTTCATCTGTGTTGATCTCCGACTCTAGCACCGTCAGCGGATACCAGTTGTCTTGATGAAATATTGGAATATTAAAGCGAGATACGCTTGCTACCAGCTCCAGCATTTGCAGGTGTGTCTGCTGGGCCATGCTTGCAGTAACCGCAGCAATATCTTGGACAAAGTTGTTGCCGAGGTATGTGGTAGCCCAGAAGCTGCCGAGCAAACTCAACAGCTTATCAGGACTATCAAAATCATTTTGAGGGTACTTAAAAGTTGCCACTCTATTTTCCCTCGTCAGAGAACATTTCGTCTAGTAACCACTCAATAGCAAACTTGATAGCAGCAGATAGGAATAGTTGAAGAATAAAGCTGCCGATTCCCGGGATCAGGAACCGGTAAGCTTGCCTTTTCAACGACCTGGGGCCGGCGTTAGGGTTAGCTATGTAAGCCGCTTGCACAGCCTTAAATGCTGTAACGGCATCTTCGCGTTCAGCAGCTGAATAAATATCTCCGGTATATTTCTTATACTTATCGTCGAAGTAGCGTTTAGTTTCTATCCGACGCGAAGGGTCGGGAAGTCTCTTAAATTCCATAATTAAAACCCCCAGCCTTTCCGCTTCTTCGGAGATGGTTTCAACTCAATATCGACAGGACTTTTGTCCAGCTCAATTTCAATACTCTGCTCGCCGCTATTGTTTAGAGTCACAGCAGACAGCGTAGTCTTCAACCGGAGTGGTCCAAACTTGGCAGATACCTTCGCTGGCGGATCCAGCACAAGCTTGTTGTCCTTCAATGTCATAGTCTGGACAGGCGAGAAGTCGATGGACTTTCCATCCTTCTCTGCCTTGCCTGTTGAAAGCAACGCGGCTAATAATTTGAACGTGTCGCTGTCGATATTGATGCCGTAATCCATTAGCGACAACTCCCTCCAGCACACGAACTGACGGATCGCGACCGGAAGATACGCCCGCTGAACAGGCCGCCGCGAGAGCTGCTGTGTGCCCGGGTTACGGTCTTTGTTCTTCCCCAGCCGCCAGCACTGCTGCTGACAACGTTGTCGCCCATAGCAGAGTAGCCGTTATGCACGTTGTCATGCATAACATGAAGCTCTGCTAGCGTATAGCTATCAGAAGCGTCTACGTCGTGGCTGGTTAGATGCTGAATGAGTTGGCTTTTGGACGGGTTCCATGAACCTCCAACGCTCCAGCGAGTAGTTGACATCCGAACGGGAGACGTCAGCAGGGGCTCAGACTCAATGACGGAAACAACTTCCTTATTCAAGCCTTCCTCGATTCGAGAAAGCGTACCAGCTTGCGATCTCAAAGCTGACATGACAGTCTCGTGATTATGATCTAGGTTCTTCTCTAGCTCAGCATTGAAGATGTCATCGTAATTAGTGCCGGGAGTTGGGGACTCCGTGGCGTTTACCGTTGGACCGCTGCTACTGAACTGCAGGAGCAGGCCGATAGCGAAGAAAGAAGCGGATACAAACATAAGTAGGCCGTATTTAGACATAATGTGTCCTTTACTTAAAGTAAGGTGAGTTTTTGTACCAGTCGACAGGTTCCGCCTCGGCGTTACCCATAACGCCAATCGCAGTTGTGCGACCATGACGTAGTATCTGATCCCAAGCTTTCTCGGTGATAAGGTACTCACCGTCGCCGTGGGAATTGACTGCACGCAAGGTGCCGTCTTCCTTGTAACCAAGCACGGCCATGGCATGCCCGCCGCGTCCTGGTCTGAATGTCCGCATGACGCGGTCATTTGGAATTGTCCCACTTCCGTAAGCAATTCCAAAGTTAATGCCACCGCCGCCGCCAAGGAACTCCAAGGTCTCTTCGTGGTTGCGTGGCACTTTCCAAAGCGACAAGCACTTGTAGGGCTCGCCTGCGGCGTAGTTAGCCTGGCTCAAGATTTTGGCCCGGGCAGAGCTACTTGGATAGCCTCGAGGGTATCCTGTTAATTCCGCAAGCGGGCAGCCCCAACGCATGGCTACTTTGCACCCGCTGGAGATCGTCGAACCGCGGTCTCTCCCAAGGAGGCCATCAAGTTTCTGACTTGCAAGGTATGCGAAGATCTCGGAGAGTTGGACCTTCTCGCCCTTTACCATAGCCAGCCGCTCAAGGACGCTAGAGATTGAATGACCTTGGCACGATCCCATAGGACCTTGGTTCTCAGTCCTATGCCAGTCAACGCCTACCTCAGCCGGTCGGCTAAACGCCTCCCACGCTGCTGACCTCATAGGCAACTCTGCAATTGCATTAACAAACTCATGATCTTCACGATCGAAATCGTAGTCTGTCAGGATTTCATTATCGGCCATCTGCATAACTCCTCAGGATCTCTTCGTGCAATTCTGCTGACCATCCGCCAGCAGCGTCAAACTTTTCTTGCTCAGCTTTCGCTAAGTCATTGAAGGCCGCTTTGCGTGCGGGTGCTTGGCCTGCTGCCAGGTACTCCCACACTTCAGTGTCCTTGGTAAATTCTCCCGATGCCAGCTTGTCTGCTGCGGCAACAGCGTGCTTCCGCCACAAGTCTTCGTAGATGTCGAAGCTCTCAGCGACAGGGTCGCCAGTTGCGGGAGGCTGCGGATCATCCGTCCCGTCAGGAATCAACAAGATTAGCACAGCAGCAACGCCGCACAATAGTCCAATGAATTGCCTCATTCTGAATCTCCTTTGCGTGCCAGCTTGGCTTCTTCAATTGCAACCTGGGCCTGAGTCATGCCAAGCTCCGCGTAGGCCCACCAGACATGGAAGCTAGCGTTTGGAGCTGTCTCCTTAATCATGGTCAAGTATTCGTTGATTCGGGTAGGAGCAGGCTTGTCGCTACCTGTGCCATTCGGATCGACAGGGGCAGGCCCGTTATCAGGATCATCAAAAGATAACCAGTCGGGCTGCCAGTTTGTAGCTTTACCGGGCAAGCCTTTAAGCAAAGGCCACACCAACGTAAAGAAACTGACAGTAAACAACCCGGCAACTAGCCAGAGTTTCAAGTCAGCCACGTCTAATACAAATTCTGCTAACACTGTAAATCTCCTTATTTACTTACGACTAACAACCTCTCGCCAGGATTCAATTCAACTACCCGGTCAGGGGGTTGAATAATAGACTGCGGCAGACCAGCAGGTATGTACAGACTTTGAATCCTCGTAATATCGTCCTTAGCTTGAGGCTTACCCACAAACGGGTTGTAATATGGTGCCATCAAAGCACCATGTACTCTTGAATGACTCAGGCCTAGCAGGTGCCCGATCTCATGGGCAGCGACAGTCTGAAAATGAATGCCGCGTTCCAGTGGAGTCTTTACCCAAGTCTCTGCTAAATCAAAACGCATTCGTAATTGCTTATCTCCTCGAGGCAGGTAAGCCCATGCAAGAGTACCGCCTTGTCCGTCAAAGCCGTGCTGCTTGCCCTTTCCGTTACTGATAACGATGTCCGCGTCTTTCACCTTACGAATGGAGCAGCGTCGGATCTCTAAATCAACTAGGCCAGTCCAACTCTGGAAGGCCGCAGCAATCATATCTGCTTGAGCTTTTTTAGGCAGGCCAGTGACATAGCTCTCGAGGGCGTAGGTAAGCTGAGTTTTCGACCACCGAGCTCGCTGCTCTTGTACCATCTCCTGCATTTGCAGGTACTCTACATGTTCTTTCTTTTCTTTATCTAGCACGTCTGGGCATCCGCAACGAGGGCACCTCATTGCCCTCACTGTCTTGGGCCCGATCACGCCGTCTTGCTTAAGCCCAAACCACTTCTGGAAAGCCTTAGCCGCTGCTTTCAAGTCATCCGTGTCCAGGTTTTTCAGCAAGTACATGCCGATGTAACCAAAGAAGGACAAGTAGTTGATCGCAAACTTCAGCTGCTGAGGCGGAGCTATGTCACCCTGCTCGTCCGTGAGCATTTGAACTGCGGCCCTTTTTGCTTTGTAAACTGTGGTCATTTCGGCCTCCGGCCTATGTGGCTGTCGGAATTACAGACTGAACATTTATTGAAATGTTGGAGACTTCTGAATAGAACTGAACGGTGTTGGCTGTCACCATCTTTTCCGGCTGCTCCGGCACTATCAGGGAGTCTGCATCCCTTACATATTGTACTGAACCGTCCGGGTTGCGGATACGGCCAAAGAGATCTAAGTCCGTCACGCTGACGTCGTCTTGGATGAAGTTGTGCACAACATCTATGATTCTAGAACCGTCCAGCCTGCCGATAAACCCGGTCTCATTTATTACTGCAATTACCGCAGATTTAATTCCAGAAATATCTGGCTCAGCATCTCCTGCCGCCTTGTTAATCGTAAAGGATACTTGAACGAAGCAGGGAACTGGTGCTTTGACCAAGGCATCTGCCGCGTAGCTCCGGTGATCTCGGCTGGACACCAACGACTGAATGCCGGAGACGTGAGGAACTCCTGTAATGTCGTAAACATACGTTGCGGTGTCGCCTACAGTTAACCCCGACGTCGGGGTAGCCGTGTCTACAAATCTGATGGTGGTTGTTTGGAATGCAGAGTAGGCCCCTTCAGCTACCGTGGCAATGTCAGGAAGGAAACCGCTTCCGGTCAAATCGTTACCGCGACTGTCCAGTGCAATTTCAAATCCGGAATTTAAACCGGTGTCTGCTTCTCTGCGAATGAATTCAATCTCGTAAAAGCCGGGAAACACATCCTTACCCAGCGAGAACTGCCACGTGCTGGTATTAGTTCCTGCTCCAATTCCAACCAACACCGCAGAGATAGTTTGAGCCGACCGCTGCAACGGTTGTTGTCCTCTGATGTACCAGTCCATACGCCCGCCGTAACTGACAGGAAAGATTGTATGTTGATCCCGCAGCATCTCTGCGTCGCCGTAGCCCACAATCGCCTGGTTTGTGACAGACGCATAAGCCGTGTATTCGCGAAGCCATGCTTGCATATTCACGCGGTTTGACAGGGTCTTAGCTGCAATGCCTAGCTGCAGTTCGTTAATAAGCTCGGCGTTAGTTTCCGTATCCTGCCCGGCAGAAAACGATGACGTGGCATAGCTTGTAACGTAACTAGAGACAGCACGGCCCGGTATAATCAAGTCCCCGGCGTTCAACTTGTAACTGCTGCCCACTTCCGCGGCTTGCACTTCTACCGTGAACGCATAATTGCCGTTATTCAGTTTAACTAACAGGCGGTCGTTGCTGTTGGATACCTGAGCGGCCTCGGTTCTTGCTGTGAAAGTTGCTGTAGATTGAAAACTCAGCCCGTTTGATTCAAACAAAAGCCCAGAAGGGATAATGACAGACTGATTAGCTGACAATTCAATTGTGACAGGTCCTGTCGCAAAGGTTCCTTCTTTACGGGTAACGCCCCAGTTAGACAGTACCTCGCTAACTACATTGTCATCAGCCAGCGTAGGGTCAGCTTCAATCTGCTGCAAGCTGCGGGCAGATTGATACCTCTCCAGGTTGGTACGGATAGCTGTTTCTAAGATTGCATGGTAGTAGGCAAGTGTGTCCTTGAAAACGCCGCGACGCAGATCTAAATCAGGATTCAGCTCTTGCAGTTGCGTAGCAAGCCTGTCCAGCATCGCGTTTACGTCTGTGCTGTCCAGCTGCGTAAGATCGGTGATCTCAAAATCAGAAAATGATAAAGTCATTGCTGTGTCCTTAAATTGCTGCTGATACCCGCAACGGATAAATTACTTCCCGGGATTCGCCTGCAACGCTGAGTACCCGGATGTTTAAAAAAGCTGTGTCACCTGACAAGGAAGCACTAATCAACGTGGCACGCTGATACCTCTCATCGTCGGGGTCACTAAATGTGTCTTCGTTTCGCAAGTTGTTTCTAATGTCTACTTCGGCAGTGGCAAATACAGAAAACAATGATGCTGATGTCCTTACCAACCCTGCCCGAACTTTAGTAATAAAAAAGCAACCACGGCCAGGCTGGTAGTCAAGCGAGCCGGTTTCAGTTAGAAGTTCCAACAAAAATCGCTGAACTAATTTTTGTATGCCTGTAGTGATTGCACCCGATTGTCCCGGTTTGATTAAGGATGGGGAAAGCAATGCGTCGCCCGAAGCCTTAGCGTCATCAAACGCCAAGTAATCAATTGTGCGTCCTTGGTATTGCTGGACTGTGCCTGATAGCTGCGACATTATTCTTCTCCTGCGGATTCATTGCCTTGCTTGATAAGCAGCGTAAAGTACTCTAACGCCGCTCCCCTTAGTGCCCCGGACTCCCTGCCGTGGCCTTTTTCTCGAACGGCAAGGTGTGCTAGTGCTCGAGGCATTGTTTGGTGTCGAGCCCTGAAAGCCCGCTCAGCTTGTGCCGCGTATTCGATCATCAACAGGTTTACAATGGTATCTGAACTGTTGCCCGGCTCTTCATCACTGTAAGTATTTTTTAAGTTTTCCTCAGCTTCGTCCGTATTGAAAGCGTCATGCAGAGCTACTAGGCCAGCTTTAGATTGCAAGTCGCCATCCCACGCCCCCGTGGGGGGACGAACCCACGGCACTGCGTCGTTATCAGTACGCTTCAGGTATGACTCATTTTTTAACGTTTTAAAATGGTCTACTACTGCTTCCAAATTTGGATCTACGTTTTTTGTTTTTTGGGGCATTTGTTTACTCTAAATAAACGGAGACAAATCTTGCTCTTGGTCTAGTATCTGCTGTATTTTCACTTTGCGTTGACTGATGGACGCAGAGCTGCGGTTCAGTTTCTTAGCAATCTCCTGGTTAGACAGCTTCTTGTGGCCGTGCATTCCTAGTGAATACTCTAAGATTTTTTTATCCATCGAACTTAAGTCTTGGTAGACAACCTGTATCCACATGTTCTCGGCATCGTTATTGCCAGGCCTCTTGCTGGCAATGCCTCCCTGCATGGGGTCAATGGCGTGAGCTTGTCCGGTGCTCATGCCTGGCTGGTACTGTCGGACCTTTGTAAGCCTTGGAATAGAGATTCCTAACTTGTCTGACAGCTCGGCGTCAGTGGGCTCGCGGCCCAGCGTATCTTCTAACTCTTGCGAATAAGCTCGTAGCTTTTGGCTCTCCAGCAGCACACGTTCCGGAACCCGTATAACCTCTTGTTGCTTGCGGGCAGTTCGGCGAAGTGATTGCATCTGAGTTAGCATGTGACTTTGAAGCCTAGACCGCTTAGGATCATATTTTCTTGCAGCTTCCAATGCTGCAAGCCTGCCTTGGCTTGAAGTCAGCGGACTGTCGTCGCCGTACATCTTGATCCCCTTTTTAACAATAGGATCAACAGCCTTTAAGAAAGCCGCGTTGCCAGCAGGGGACTGATCTGCCTGCCACGCATCGTAAGCTGGTTGGTATTTTTCTTCTAGGTAATTGTCAAATTCGCCCATGCTTATTCTCCCACAGGGTTAACGTCTAACGTGCGAACTAAAGGTGCCCCGTAAAAACCTTCTTCAAAAAACGGAGGCGATTTTAGTGAAAACCGTTCGCCTTTTAAATCTTCCTCACTTGTGCGTAAATGTGTGAGCTCGAAGGTAGTAGTTGCACTAGCAGTTTCAGCGTTAATGCTGGTGACTACTCGGGAAACAAAACCTACGAGACTTATTGGCAGAACATCTGCCCCGCCTTGGCTTCCGACTGCGTCTTTTGCATTTATTATGATAGTGCTGCCTGGGCAAATATCGAACCTGAGCTTTCCTGTAATCCTACCGGAACGGTCTCGCAAAGCGTTGGCTACATATATTTGCTGTGCAAATTGCCGTAGAGAATCGTTCCAAGCTTCGACCTCGCCGTCTACATCTCGATTGAATGCCTCAGCCGCCCCACCTACCCCATCTGTGCTTGGCTCGTTCAGCATTTTTTCGATGTCTTTAGGATTTTCCGTCTCAGGGTCCGTAGAAACCCAATCTTCGCACCATTTTGGAGGGGACCTAAACAGCCACTGCCCGTAAGCGGCAGGATCTCCGTCCTCCAACTTTGCCGTGTATGAAGCACCACAACAAACTTTTCCGTCGCCTGCACCGGAAGGCAAAGTAGCGTTCGTAAATTTTGTCACGATTCCTACCCCGTACAGTGGGCGTGTCGACATGGTTGTCATGGCAAAGTCGACATATTCTCTCGGGTAAATTGTTTTGCATTTGGCTACGCTAGAAGTGAGAGCCGGCGTAAGCGGTACGATGTAAGCTTCATCCGCTAAAGGCACTACCCCCATGCCAAATTGAGGCAACAGCCCACCTATCAGCATGGACCACAAAGTAGTGCCGGCTAATGACTGGAAAACAGTGTTACCTATTTGGTTAATCGCATGTGCGTGTTGAGATTTGGCGGCGTCTAGGGGATACTTTGTGCCCGCGTTGGTAGTTCCTTGCCAGTCACCCTCAGCATCCAACACTCCAAGTGCCCTTAGATTTGTACTGGGCTTGTTAAGGCCCGCCTTCTTTCTACGGTCAGGAGGTGTGCCGTCGCAGAACACACCGTCTTCGCCGGCAACAGCGTTGTGCGTTTGAAGTTGGCGATTGCACACCTCTTTTAACACTTTAATAATTCCTGTACTGAAGTCTTCACCGATGTCCGCGTTCAAGTCTTCAGTAAACAAATTGCCGCCGTTTCCTGCCTTGTTGCCGCCCGCACTTGTAGCGAAGGCTGGAAACACTAGCGAGTTCGGAGCACCCGGAACCAGGTCCGCAGATCCTGCACTACTCGAAGCTAAGTCAAACAGTTTGTGCACAAAGTTTACAACCAGACTTACGCTGCCCTGGCTCCGCCGGTAGCTAGTCCCTGCGATGTAACCCATGAATAGCAAATGCTCTCCCATTGGCCATTGCTCTCGTTCCCCTGTACCTCCTGCCGCCCCGTTAGGTGAGTAGTCGCCTATATTGCCGGTTAAAGTTATCCTTACTCGAGCCATCTGCTTGAGCTCTTGGATAACTGTATAAGCTGTTGAAAGTTCTTTAGTCCTGGCATTCCTACCCAACGGCACCAAAGCAGCAGCCGTGGGGATCGCGTTAACGCCGTTAGACATGGTGAATTGAACGCAGGGCAAAGTTACGCCCTTGGGATTTCCCTCTTTGTCGACCCCGCCTGCGTTGGGCAGCGTGAGTAACAGGTTGCCACCGGCATTCTTACCTTCAAATGAAGCTCGGGCAAACCTGTTAGTGCCGTGATTATTGCTGCTAGGCATTACTTAGCTCCCGAGTTCGATAAATTGAAGCTAATACTAGCCCACCGAGACGGTATGCAAACTCTGGATGATTTTTCCAGCAGTTTTTAAATGTCACGTAAGGCTCAATATCGGCAACTCCGAATAACTGCAAGAAAGTAGGCTCGCCTAGTGATCGCAGTGATTGATCTAAGTCGGGCAGCGTGCGAGTAGGGCGTAAGAAACCACGCACAGACCAACCGCCGTCTAACGTGCTTGTATTTACGCGAACACTATAACCTGTACCAGTCAAAGAGTACGGCTCGCTAAGTCCAGCCGTAAAACTTAGAACATGCTGGGTAGATGACGTCGGAGATGCCAGCCTGTCGATTACAAGGTTTACACCGTCAACCGTAACTCGGTAATCGTATCCGCTTACTCCAGTAGAGTCCGGAGAATTAGAATTGCCTACGACCGTTAGTATTTTCGACAAGTCTTTTTCTCCGTACTGCGTAACAGTCGGACTAAACGTGAGCGGCTGAGCTAACTGCAACTGGTAGCTGCTGTATGTGATTCGAGGATCTAGCTCTTCGACGTACTGCTGTAATTCCGTGGAACTAATCATACCCAGCAACTGTGCTGCCCTGTAGTTCAACATGGCACGGTCAGGTTTTGCACCGAAAAGGATATTCCGAATACTGCTCAAGTATGATGGGAAAATTACAGGGACGTACTCTGCAGGTATGAGCTCATCGCCAGGGATGCCACTAAAGTAACTATCCTTGCCTGCAAGGTTCAGTAGTAATGTTCTTCCGTAGTTGTACATGTCGTCCGCCGTTATGAAATGTCGTCAGGAAGAAGCGAAAGAGTTAGCTGAAACTGGATCATTCTGGTTTTAGGATCTGCGGCGTCGGCGGTAATACCGATAATAAAACCCGTGAAGGTTGTATCTCTACCTATTGTGACTTTAGCGGGTTCCTTTTGTACAGCAATTCGGTTTTTCGTGTACCAACTAAACAAAGCTTCAAACCCGTGTTGTTGTTGCTCCCCACCCTTCCCGCACGTGCCTCCGGCAAAACTTAATCCGTGCAGGGTGATGTCACCCATGCGATCGCCAAAGACGTAAAGGTAAACATCGTTACCAATAGTGTGCAAGAAT
>TARA_R110000751_G_scaffold256745_1_pt1 | contig 20912 bp, 29 predicted proteins | sample TARA_R110000751 | Tara Oceans TARA_R110000751 (sample SAMEA4398001) | marine metagenome | biome: Polar Biome; feature: [MES] marine water layer (ENVO:01000295) within the mesopelagic zone...; material: water (ENVO:00002006), including particulate matter (ENVO:01000060) such... | reverse complement strand
CCTTGCACCCATCAAAAAAATCAAGACCTTGCGTCCATCGCTGAACGATGCAATAAAAAAACTTTTTTTAAAAGTAATTAATAGAAAAATAATTTTATTCATTCCAACGAATTGTATTCCTTGCCTCTAAAATATTTTTTAAAATGACTATCGCCCCAATTAGTAGTGTTGCCGTATTCCTGCCGATATGCTCCCCGATTTTTTTTTAAACTAAAATATGAGTTTTGCATCATATGATGATTTATTTTATGATTATGCTGAATATTGCCCAGAGCATCTACGCTCATATAATTTATACGATGCCGTCTGCAACTATTAACCGCCCTCTGTATCTCTGCTGCTGCACCTACCAAATTATTTTTATGGTCTATCTCGTGAAAATTAGGCAAATATATTAAATCAAAAACACTCCCATCACTCCAAGCACGGCGGTCATCACTTTGCTCTATGCTCTCGCTTTCCATTTTTTCATAAACACGCCTTATGGTGTTTGAGTGGCGTGAGGTCGTTATTGAGAAATAATTTAAACCACCAGTAGAAGATTTTAATAATACTTTTGTGCCGTGATTGTCTGTGTATCCAATTAATTGATTATATGAGAATATAGTTCCACCATCAGTAGAAAGGGATTTTTTTTGATTGCTACTTTTTCCAAGACCAAGCAAGAAGCATTTTATAACAGATGCATTATTTTTTTTATGATATAATTTTTCATATGCTTTTTTAGACCGATGGTATTGCTCCCACGCGTCGCCTAAATCAATATGATATATGGGCGGTGCTATTGTGGGTGCATTCCATATTATTGTGTGTTCTAAATATTTATGACGACACCAAGCACATTTTATTTTATACATTCCAACCATAGTTTTAAAACAATCAATACAAGTTAAGCGACTGCAGCATACACACTTTACCGAAAAACCAACCTTATCAAAACAAACACCGCAATCAACAAGCGGACTTTTAACAATCTCAATTCTAAAAAAGACACCATCAGCGATTGACTGAAATAGAAAATAACCACCGCCCACGAAAGGAGGGGGAGGAGGCACGAACCCCATAATTTTAAAACCACCAATAAAGGCAGTATGCGAATATCCACCGAAAGAAGAAGGAACTAAACAATTAACACTCACACTCATTTTTTTTATATAATATAGCAACTTTATATTTACAGAAAATAGAAAGAATAAAAAAGAATTAAATTAATTAATATATATATACATAGTATAGTATGTGGTTAATCAAGTAATTTCTCAAAAACTTTTACACTTCATAACCAAATGGTAGTGTGTCTATATTATCATCTTTATCTGTTGGAAGTATAACTCTTTTTGTATAACTGAACCCATACTGCTTTTCATAATGATTACTTTTTAAAATCTTATCTTTTTTATTAATATTAATAGTGAATTGCTCCACTTTTATCTTTTTATTTTCTTCTTCTAAATGATAAGTCATATCAAGCATAGATGAATGATTTAATTTTTGTGTTGCAGACCACCCCATACTGAACCCCTTAATCTTTGTATGATATTCCCCATCATCAGTTTGATAAGAATAATTTTTAGGAGCAAGACCTACAAATGTCCCAATCATTTTTGCCCCTTCTAATTCGTCAGTCCAATCACCTAATAAATCACCACACTCCATTTTCTTATCATTATCGTCTTCACAATATTTATATACTACACTATCAGTATCAAAATATAATACTTGTCTATCTAATATTTCCAAAGCACTATACAATCTTAATCTTGCGTTAGAGGTTGTAAATGTTGCTATGGCGATGTTTGTAGAAAAATCTAAACTTACAAACTCGTCTTTCATTTCATAATTTATTTCCATTCTGTTTTCGTCTATCATATAAAAATCTTGTTTTTGATATTCACCTCCAAACATAATCTCATCAAATCTTTTTTTATCACTTATGACTTCGGTTTGCTTTTGATTTATTCTTTGACCGAACTTACCCCATAAACTATTTAAACATAATTTAGCAACTGCTCTCATACCCTTATTCTTTCTAATTTTATTTTTATCTAATTTAATACCTTGTCTATTGTGGTAGTCATCTATGTATCTTTGTTTATCATTTTCATTTAGACACCAAGTAGGAAATCCACTACTCTCTTGTTTTATTTTTAAGAAGGTAGAAACATAACCCTTAAATAAATCAGTCGTTTGTGTTTCCCAGTTCCACACTTCATAAATCTTTTTTATTTTATAACCTTTTTCTATTGCTTTATTTAATTCTAATGTCGTCCAGACACCACGCTTATCATTTAAGTCAAACATTAATTTTTCACCTTTTTCTGCTAATACTGGGTGGTATAAATCTTTGGGTGGTATTACATAACAATCTACAATACCAAAATAACTTTTTAATGTTAAATCAAATTTTTCATATATTTTTGTAGGGTGTCCTTTGGGGTATTCGTCATAATAATTTGTTGTAGGATATAATGAAGTAATGTCTGCATATCTGCCTTCTTCATTATCTTTAAAGTTATATCTAATTTTCATAGCATTTGTTCTACCACCAAAAAATGACTTTCTAATAAACTCTTGCTCTTCATAATCTAAAACACCTATTTTTTTATCAGTAAAAACTTCATCTCTTATCTGCTTCCAAAAGTCATCTTTGATTATTTTACTATCACTACCCTCACAACATATTTCTTCCAGTTCATTAAACCGCTCCATAAAATTATCTACAATATAATACGCCTTATAAATCGCCATACAAACAGAGGCAATAGTTGTATAAGCAAATGGGTCTATATCACAAATATCAATATAAATATTTCTAAATGCTTTACAACATTTACGGAGTATATCAACATCACTAATGCAGTAAGAAATTAATTCATCTTTTAAGTTATACACCATACCACTATCTCTTTGATTATCCCACCATTCTAAAAAGTTTTTTCTATCATTTTCTTTCATACTATCAGCACCAAAAAATCTTCTATCTGGTATTTCGCCTACATAATTAGCATTATCGTTGGTGTTAAAGTAATGGGGAAAATATCCTTTTTTTAATTCATTAATTCCAAAAGTTTTAGGCATATCACTCAATCGCATAGTCAAAAAGTTTAAACTATCTATCATTCGCATTTTTAATTCTTTTATAGATATTAACATAATTTTAGAACCATTATAAATAATAAATGGTTTTATAGTGGTCTTTGTATATAAATATCTTAATAGAAACTGATTATCAAAACCCCTACCATTATGTGCTACAATTGTATAATTTTTATGCTTCATATCAAATAACCATTTACAGAATGTGTCTATGTCGTGAAATATTATTGGTTCGCTACTATCATCATACATCGCCACAGCAAGATTTACAATATGTTCGCCTCCGTTTGTATCTTGTGTTGTTTCTAAATCATAATAAATATATTTATCACTTTTTGGTCTTAATGGTTTAGGCATCATATAACACTTATGGTCGGCATTTACTACTGACTTACAATTAGCACAATAATAATCACCACATATATGAGTGTCTTTATCAAATCTTTTTGTATCATAAGTTTTATTACATTCACCACATTTCCAAGATAAATCACACCTATCTATATGGTTCTCAAAACATTTTTGAGTAGGAAACCATTTATTACAATCATCACAATCACTAAACCAATCTTTTACTTTTTTCTGCCCCAAAAAATCACAATCTCTTTTTTTACATAATTTACATTTAAAATTACATTTATGTTCTTTATTATTTAATGACTTCTTACACATATTACAATAATAACTTTTAGCGAAAAATCCAGCAATTCTATTCTGGTCTATTAAGTGGGTATGTTCTCCTAACTTTAATAAATATATATTAAAGTCCTTCACAATATATTCTTTATCATCTACATCTGGATACACCACATTACAAAAATTATCCCCATCTATTATGGTAATAGAACAATCTAAATAATCCTCAAATTGCCTTATGGTGTCTAAATCAGCAATCTCCATATCTACACCAGCATCATTATATAATTTATGTGCTAATATGGTCTGTATCTTACCACCTTTCATAATACTTTGATATTTTGGGTGCTTATCTCTTTTAGCAAGAGCAACAACAATACAACGACCTACACATAAGTCGTCTTGGTTGTGAAGTTTTATAACACTTTTCTTTTTGTAAATATCCTCTTTACATATCATTTTACGAGCAGTTCCCATCTTACCTATTTTTTTAGTTAATTTAGTAATCGCCATACCAGAAGTGTTTATAGTATTGAGTGCTTGTTGTGGTGATTGTATATATGTAATATCAAGTAATAAATTACCATCAACCTCAAAACCTTCATATTCTTCACCAGCAGAAAACATACCCATAATATTTTGTTCTATATTATCTTTACTTAATGGAATACCGAATGTAGAAACTGCATTCCAAGAAGTAGATATATATTTACCACCTTCACTTTTTAATCCTAATTTTACTATATCAGTCCCAACTAATCTACTCGCAGATAAAAATGAATATAAAGCATCAGTAAATGTGCTTGCTAATTCATTATATGAAACTTCACCACTACCATTATATCTAACTTGGAAATGTTCGTTCTCTACTTTAAATGTATCATTTTTCTTTCTTCCCATACTTTTTAATGTATAATTATATGTTTGGGGTTCATAATCAAATTCATATAATGTATTTAATATTTCATCTTTTATTTCATTTCTTTTTTTAATCCATTTTTTATTAATTGTATTAAAATATTTTTGCTCTTTTGTAGTTAATTGACTTACATTTTTATTTTTCTTTCTTAAATATTTAGCACCAGCATTTTCACCAAGTTCATCTTTTACTTGTGTAGCAATTTGCTTTTTAATTACTTTTTTCTTTGCTAATGCTTTGAGTGTAGATTGCTTTATTGTTTCTTCTTGCTGTTCTTGTTTCTTAATATTTCTTTTTATTTTCGCACCTACTGATTGTTGTGTGTATGTTTCACTAATTACTTTAACTTCATCTCTTGCTTTTTTAAGTAAAGATAATTTCTTTTTTATACTTATTTTTTCATTTCCAGTTGCAGTAATTAATTTTTTCTCTAACTTAACTTTTGCTTTTAGGTTCGCTGTTAGAAACTTGGAAGTTTTCACTTTTAAAAACTTTTGTGTAATCGTAGGCATTCTATATCTATAAGGGAGATTTTATTTTTAGATTTTAACGAAATTAATTTATTTAAACATTTTGACGAATAGTATTAAAAGATTGCCCCAATAAAATCATAGTGAAGTAGTATGAACTATACTATTACTATCAACACTACATAAATTATCTAATGAGGGACTTGGTGTTAAACTATAATTTGGTGTTTCACTAAATTCACTTTCACTATCATTACTATATAATCTTTCTATATCAACTTTAACAGCATATTTACCACAACCTAATAGATTATTCTTTTTTCTACCATTAGGTGTTAATTCACTAACTTGACTATAAGACATTCCTAATTCACTTGCTATTTGTTGGAGAGTAGAATACTTACCCATTTTTATCAGTTGTCCGTCGCAACTTACATTTAATTTCCAGCAAAGTTTATTTGTTTTTGCGTCTTTTGTTCTCATATTTCTATATTAATATAAGAGAAAAGAAAAAAATATTAAGTAAATGTAATTACAACTCTTTTATGTTCTATAACAATTTTTCCAATACTATAATCTCTTTGATAATATCTTTCTTTCTGTCTGCGTTTTAAATCAGTTTGATTTTTGTTGTAATAAAGTTTGTTATATTCTTTGCGTTCTTTTGTATTCATTATATAGTATAGTTAGATTTTTATTTTCAGCATTTAAACGAAAATCAATATTTAATAATCTATTGTCTGGTAATTGGATTGCGTATTTATCAGTATCCATTTCTACTAATTTTATTGTTGGTTCTATACTATCACCATAATAATTTAAATATTTTAATGTGGGTTTATTGCTTTCTCTTCCAAAGTTAAATGATTTTAGTATATCTATTGTTAATCTCATATATACTAAACTTATATATATTTAAATTATTAAACAAAATAAATCCCTAATTAATTCTGGGGGAATTCTATATCTGTCTAATATTGTAGTTCCAATAGTTAAATTTTTATGTGGGAAACAATAACAATCGTTCTTACAAATTTTTGGTATAAATCCATTTACATTACTCCAAATTCTTGTGTCTTTCCTATATCCCCAGTCAGCATATTTACAATAAGAAACAATATCACTATCCAATTTAATATAATCTTTCATTCTACTATCTTTTGGGTTCTCAATAAAATAAATTAAATTAGGATTTCCACTCTTAAAGTATTCTATAATTTCTAATGTTTTATCAACAATTGGTTTTCCATATTTATTTATTCGTTCAGTAATTTTTTCAGCAGTCATAATAGTTCCATCTTTTCTTTTTCTTCCAATCCAACAATTCTGTAATTTACTCCAAAGTTCGCAAGGCGGAGAAGACCAAACAATATCAAAAGTATCATTTGGATATTGTTTATAATCCCATTCTAATATATCAATATTAATATCTGCTGGTAAATCTCTATCAAGCGATAAATAAGTCCAACCTAATTCTTCACAAATTTTACCTACACTTCCACTTCCACTAAATAACTCTAATACATTCATTATATACTAAATACATATATTAATAATTTATCCAAATTGTATATCTCCATTATTCATTAATTCTACCCAAGAAGTCATATTTTTATGAAAAATTATATTCTTAAATAAACAAATTTGTGCTTGTTCTTTACATTTTCTTATGTGAATTGTGGTGGGACACCCCCTACTACCTAAATTATATTTTGTATAATCGCCAAAATTTTTCCAACCATCAATTGTAGTCATACCTATAATTAGATTTTTACTTCTTAATGTTTTTCCGTCAGTCCATAATGTTTTGTTATTATTTAATCCTAAACTATATAAAAAACAATTAATAATTCCTCTACAAGTTTTATCTTTAATATAATTTGGAATAATAACTATATGCTTAAATCTACAATAAGGACAAGAAAAACTTAAATCTTTTATTGGTAATTTTACTTTACAATCACAACAAACTAATTTATTACAACAACTACATTTCCAGAATTCTACTTTATCATCTAAACAAATCTCACACATTATATTTTCATTTAATATTTCTTCACTCATTCTATATATATATCTATAACATATTTTTTAATTATTAAATTGGTAAATCTTACAATATTTAAGAATATCTCTGTCTTTTATTAATCCGTGATAATAATTACTTAATGTTTGTTGAGGCATACCTACAACATAACTCATTTCACTCATAGTATCAAAATGATAAACTTTAAATAGATGCTCTTTGTTATTATCCTCAAATAAAAATAAATACCATCTTGCATTCTTAATCTTACCCATTATATAATAAGTATATATAAAAAATCAAATTATTAATACCCCTCACTATCTAATGTATAAAAATAAAATACAAGATAAATACCCACAATTATAGTATAATCATAAAGATTATTATAACTTTTAACAATTTCAGCAACACCCATTCTATACTATATACATATATTTTATTAATTTATACAAACAAGATTAACACCAAAAATTGATGTATTATCTATATATAAACTATCAGCAGAACCACCAGCACCAATCGGTAAATTAGGTATTAGAACTTCATTAAAATTAGCATCAACTTGTAAAAGGGGAGTTCCAAATAAATCATAAAATGTTGATAATGAACCATTACCATCTATATCCATTTGTAAATTAGAATTAACATCATAAAATGAACTTAAATGATTTGTTGTATCTATATCTAATACAAAATTACCAAAATTATCTTTTGTAGAAACATAACCATTTCTATCAACTTCTAATAAGGGCATACCAGAAGTATCACTAAATCCTATCAAATTCACATTTTCATCAAAAGAAATAGCACTTTGTGAAAAGACATCTGTTATATTAAATACCACCCCAACACCATCATCAATAAAACTAAATAGAAGATTTCCATTTACATCAGTATAATCAAATGTCCCAGCAGAATTAAAATTAAATCTTTGATTTGAGAGTGTATCAAGTATATTAATTGTTCCGTCTGCTACGAACCCTCCAATTTCTAAATTATCTGCTAAATCAAACTGATTATTATGTGTAGCAAAGTTAGTAGTAAAATTAATATCTAATTCACCACCAAGTGTAGTTAATAAATGGTCTGCGTTAAATAATAAACCTACATTATCAATTATTTTTTCTAATGGTAAATCAAATGTTAAATCAATATGGGGACTTGCTACTTGTAATTCATTAGCACCATTTAATGTAATTGTAGAATTATCAAAACCACAACCAATATCACCACCAATATTTGTTATAGGTGCTAATACTGAAATTAAATCGTGATGTCCTACTAATTTTGTTTTCTTTACTAAATAAGTGGGGGCATCAGCACCTACACCTACTAAACTACCTAATGTTAAGAATTCATCATCAACACTTTCAGTTGTTAAATCTTCTGCTCCTATAAGTTGTAAGTTTGCTATATTAAAAAGATTATTAGAACCAGAATTATTAGAAGAGAACATATTATACTATAAGTTAAGATATTTTTTAATAATTAAAAATAATATATAGTAATTATATAAACGATATGGAAGAACAAAATATTACGATAAACGAAGAACTTAACGACGATTTATCTACGAAGACCGAAGAAATAGAAGATAAGGGACTACAAAGAAGTAAGAAAGAGCGAACAGAAGCACAGAAAAACGCCTTCGCAAAAGCACAAGAAACAAGAAAAAAGAACATAAAAGCAAGAAAAGAAGCAAAACTAAAAGAAAAAGCAGATAAAAAAATAGCAAAACACATACCAAAACTGCAACCAAAAAATGAGAAAGTATCATTTGAGGAAGTAAAAAAGATAGTAAGAAAGAAAAAAGAACCACGAATTATATATGAAGATGCTACAAGTAGTGATGAAGAAACAATAATAGTTAAAAAAAGAAAACCAAAGAAAAATAAAAAAGTAGTATATGTTAGTGAGGAAGAAGACAATAGCGATGATAGTGATTACATACCGCCTCCACGCACAAATAATAATCCAATATCTAATCAGTATCAAGAACAATATATACCTCCATCATCACTCAAAGCATTTTATAATTTCGCTTAATAATTAATTTTTTAATCTATTCTTATAATATATAAGTATGAATATAACTGAAATAGAACCTACAAAAAAGATTGTAATAAGTAAATTTGATTTTACTTGTGATGATGTAGATTGCTCTATACCAGAACCATTACCACAAGGGAATTTCTTTATGATTTTAAGTGGTAAGAGTGGAAGTGGTAAGACATCACTTTTATTAAATTTATTAACAAAAAGGGGTAAAAACTTAAATCGTAAATTTGATAAGATATTTTTATTTGGTAATAGTTTTAAGACCATCAAAGATGACCCATTTGGTGAATTACCAGAAGAACAAAAATTAGATAGTTTAGAAGTAGATAATTTACAAGATACATTAGACGCAATTAGAGATAGTGAAGAAAAAATACTATTTGTAATGGACGATGTAGTAAATGATATAACAAAGAATGCTACATTAAAGAATATGATGAATAAAATGATAATGAATAGAAGACACTTATGCGGAACAAATGGTTCTGTATCTGTTATAATAACTACGCAAGTTTATAATAAAATACCAAGACCTATAAGAGCAAATGCCGACAAAATAGTAATTTACCATACAAAGAATAAGAAAGAACTGGAAACACTCTTTGATGAGGTAATAGTTATACCGAAAGACGAATTTTATGAGGTTCTTAAATATACTTTTGATAGACCACATAACTTTTTATATATAGACACAAATAAATCTTTTGATAATATGCTTCATAAAAACTTTAACCAACTACAATTTACAAGTAAAGACACCATTAAGTATTAGGTAAAATATCACTATTTTCTTTTTTTACTAATTGTTTTGGTGCTTCTAAATCTATTTTTGATAATGCTTCTAATTCCTCTTTTTCTAATGGGTCGTTCTTACATTTTATACAACAACAACTACATTCATTACATCTACTTGTTGCTAATATTTTACCAGCAACAGCACATAAAGTCCCCATAGCAGTAATACAACTTACAACAAATAGGGATAATTCACTTAAACTATATGGGGCAAGACCACTCATTTTATATATAATCACTATTTAAAAATTAGTCCCAAATGGTTCATTATTAATGTTTAATTCAGTATTGACTAATCTATCTCTTCTTGCTTCGTTTCTTGATAATTTTGCTAAATCTCTTTTATCACCACCATATGATGTTGTTGGTTTAGGGGTAGGAACGCCAATAATAACTTTCTGGATTGGTCTATGTAAAAATCTTTGTTCTTCACTTGCTCTATCAAATTGTTTAGTTCTGCGTAATTCTCTTATTTCGTTAGTTTCATCTCTTCCTCTATTACTACTTACTCTCATTACTTCTATACTACCATTTGTAGAAACTTGGGGTTTATCGTGTCTTCCTAACATTTTATATAATATACAAATATAATTATTTATTCTTTTTTATAATATTATTTCTATAAACCAAGATTTGCTAAATCAATAATAATACTATCTAATTCAGTTTTTATATTAATATATGCTGTAATAAATGGTTTGTTTATGGCGTGGAAATCGTCATAAAATTCGTCATCACCATCACCACCACCCCTACCATCACCACCATCTAACTTATCTTGGTGTATATTTTCTATAATATCAAATGTATCAACATCGCTCGCACGCATATTATTTAATTGTGTTTGTAAATAATCTCTTCTTCGTCTATGAGTATCAAGAGCATCAGCGTCCATATACTATATATTTATATTATCATTATTTTTTCTTTGATTTCTTTTTCTTAACTAAATTTTTATAAAATAATGCCCTTCTATATGTTTTTAAAGTGGGGTTATATTTACTTTTCTTGTCTTTGTAGTTCTTAATGGTGTAGTCAGCAAACTTATTTATAGTCATTTTCTTTGCTTTTGCTTGTTCTGTGAATGTTCCCTCGTCTAATTTATCGTATGGTGTTGATTTTTTCTTCGGCATTATATATATATAATGTGTATGTTTTTATATATCTATGAAAAATTTTTTAATAAAAAAAGTGATTTAGACACTCCACTATACTATACATTAAGTGAAAGTCAAAGATTATTAGAAGGTCATTATTATGATATAGAAAATCCACCACCATCGCCAACTGAATACCCAAGTTCTTTATTGGATAATATTAAGAAAACAAGTTCATATTATTTAGGGTTTCAGTAATCTACTTTCACTTTTTGCTAATCTATTATATTTGTTTTTCTGTTCTTTACTCATTTGTTTAATAGTTTTATTTAATTTTTTCTTATACTCTTCGGCAGTTTCACCATATAATTCTAATTGTCTTGTTCTTGCATAATCCAATCTATTAGCAACTCTATTGTATGCTCTTAATTCATTTGGTGTAAAATCTTTAACTTTCTTATTTAATGCTTCTCTTACTTGTGTGGGCGTATCAAATTCGTATGGGACAATTCTTGGTCTGCCTACTTTACCTAATTTTCTAACTTCTGTTTGTGCTATATTATAGTTATAAACAACATTTGATACATTTTGATTTGATTTAAACAACTTCGGTTTCCTCGTTCTCTTCTTGCTTAATTTCGCATAGGTCATATATACTATGTATATATTTATTTTTAACATAAGCACAATCATTAAATTCTAATTTACCCCTATCTCTTCTTCCACCACTTTTAATAGAATATTCATTTTCATTATATTTCCAATAATAAACACCATCAGTTAATTTCCATATAATATAAGCATCTTTCTTTTCACCATTTTTAATTCTTTCTTCTATATATACAACTTTATTAAATCCAAACATCAAACTTTCATATTTACCAAATGGAACTCTTCTTGTTTTTAATTCTATAAGTGTATCTTCATTTTCATAATCAATAACCGCCCATTTTCCATTAAACTTAATATTCTTAAAGTATCTTGGAAGTATTTTTTCTTCTACATAATTTTCACCACTAATACCCAATTTCATATCATCATTAAAAATTGTTTTTATATCTTTATTCATCTTGTATATATTATAGTTAGAATTAAATATGATTATTAAAACGCATTAAAATATAACTATATATTATATATAATGTATAGCAGTAGTAAATCCTATTTTGGAGATTTAGATAGTAGAAGGGGTGTAGCGACAAAAACAACAGAAAAAATTAGAAAACAAAAGAAAGTTGTAGATAAGAAAAAGAAAAAGAAGAAGAAAAAATCTAAAAGAAAGTCAGTAAGAGATTTAAAAGCAAGAGCAAAGTTTAAATCTAATAAAGCAGATAAAACAGATTTATTATTAGAAGTAATTAATTCATTCGCAAAAGCACAAAGACCAGTAAAAAGAAGAACAAAAAGAGAGAAAGAAGAAGATTTAATGGGTATGGGTGGTAAGAGATATGGAAGTAGAAGTGCTGGTTTATATGGTGCTAATTATTTTGGAAGTGGTGCATCATCATATTATGGATATAAGGAGAAGACAAATAAGTTTGCTGGTAAGAAAAGAAGCACAAGAGAACCAAAGAAATCAAGATTAAATTGGAATAAACCACCTAAAAAAGATAATGAAACAGATGTAGAATATACAGCAAGAACACTATTAAGTGAAAGTGATAAGACATCACAATTTATGGGTGGTCTAATGACGCAAAATCAAGAAATGATTAAGGCATCAGTTGGTGATAGAGATGCGAAAATATGGGAAAGAATATTTGAGAAGATGAATAATGATGATATAGTTGTAAAAGAGGATTTAAGACAATTAAGAGAAACTATGAATATTATACTAAACCCCAGTTCTATTGGAGCAACATTAGTAGGTGAAGGCGAAAAATTACAAGGCAACTATAATAGAGATTTAGAGTTATACGCAGAAGAACAAAAAAGAATAATTGATTTAGAAAAAAAATTAGGTCAAACAATAAGGTTAAATAAGGGTGGATTAAGAAGTGAATTTAAACAAGCAAAAAGAAATCAAGAAATAATGAAAAGAAATTACAATAGTAGTGATGTAGTAGGAAGAAATGTATTAGGAAAAATGAATGAAATAAGTGGATTAAAACTAAAAGAACAAGTAGATAAGAATTTAGGTATAGAATTAGATGAAGGAACTATGGGTGTAGAAATAGAATTACAAAGACAAAGAATACAAGCAGTAGAAAATGGAGATAAAGAAGGTCAAGATTTAATAGAAGGTAAATTACAATCCCTATATTCTTCATATACAACGCCGAAAGAAGATGTGCTTTCACCAGAAAGTGTAGCAAGAGGTGTAGGAGGAGTAAGTGTAGGTTCTACTGCTGTGGAAGGTGCTGGTGTAGGTGGTATAAAACCAAAGAGTAAGGGTGATTTAGCAAGAGAAGAGGCAGATAGAAAAAGAACAGAAAAAGAAATTGCTAAAACAGAAGCATCACTATTACAAAGTCAAGAAGAACAATATAGAAAACCAATAATGGAATTAATTAGTAGTAAAATACTAAATTTACAAGTCAAAAAAGATAAAGATAAAATAGACAACCTAATAGAAGAATATAAGGGTTTAAGTGATAGTGATAAAGATAAGTTTTTAATTGGATTAAAAAGAAATCACAACAAATCAAGAGAAGTTATAAACTATGAATTAAATGAGGGTTCATTTGTTAAAAAAACAATTGATAGTGTGCCGAAACCAGCAACAGCACAAGAAGAAGCAGAAAAAATAAAAAATAATGAAATAAGATTAGCAAAAATAGAAAAACAAGAAGCAGATGATAAAGCAGAAATAGATAGAGTGGAACAAGAAACAAAAGATAAAGCAAAAGCACTAAAAGATAAACAAAATGCCGACGCAGACAAAGAATTAAAAAGAATAGATGAAGTAGATAATATATTAAAACAAAGAATACCGAATACAAGTGATGATTATAGAAAAGGAATGGATTTATCAGTAATACCATTTATAGTATCACAAGCAAAAACAAAAAAACAAGAGACGAAAATATTATTAACTGATAAAAGTAAAAATCCACAAGAATTTTTTAAAGTAAATATAGAAGATACATTATTACCACTACAACTATCTGATAAGAGATGGAAAGAATATTTAAGATTAAAAGAATTATATAGTGAATATGAAACAGAAGAAGATATAGATGAAGAAAGTGAAGAAGAAAGTGAAGAAGAATTATTTGTAGGAGAATATTTAGAACAAGAAGAAGAAGATGGTAAAATAGTAGTATATGAAACTAATAAAAAATTACCAGCAAAAGTGGGGTCAATAAAAGACGCAGAAGAATTTATTAAATATGAAGAAGAAAGTATAAAAACTGATAGTGAAATATCAAAGAGCATACAAACCAAGATAAAAACAGCAAAGAAGTTAATAGAAGCACAACCATAAAATGAAAATTATTAATATATTAATATATCTTTATATTATATAAAAATGGAAGCACAGATAAGAGATTTAGAAAATTCATTAGCAACATATCGTAGTGGTAATCTATCATCAAAAGATAGAGCAAGAATAACCAAAATATCAAAAAGATTAGACGAATTAAGAGGTGTTAATAGAACAACTAATTTAGATGTAGTAGAAAGACAAAATCCAATAGAAGTAGCAAGAGGTAAAATGAGAGCAGAGGGGGGATTAGGTGGTATAGAAGTCCCAAGACAGAGTGATGAAGCAAGAAGAACAACTACGAGTGAAACACCAAAAAGAAGGGAAATTAAGGCGACGGAGCGCAAACTCCCAATGTGGTTGATGCCCCAACCCTCACCAGATTTAAGATTTAAAATAATAAATGGTGAAGCATCACAATTTCCAAATCCAGTAGCAAGTATAGATGCAGCACAATCCCTCTTCCCACCGCCAGATTTAGAACCAATATCTATTAAAGAAAAAACAAGTAAGCAAGAAAAAACAGAAGTAGAAAAAATTAATTTAAGTGATATACCATTTAATGAAATTACTGGGGGTCAAGCAAAGAAAATTAACATAAAGTCAAAAGAATTAGCACATTCGTTTTTAGGATTTACAAGACATAAGTTAGAAAATTTGGGTAAAAATTTAAATAAGGACGAACATAAAAAGAAGGGTAAATCTCTTGTAGTAGGTAATGTAAATGATGATTTAGCAGAATAAAAAAATGTGTATATATATAAATAAATGGCGGACGAAGATGATTTTGTGTTAGAAGAAGCACGGCAACGAAATAAAGAAAATATAATAAACTATGGTGATTATAAAGTAGAAACTTCATTAGAAAGAGCAGAAAGAATAGAGGTAGAATTACAAGGTATAGCGGAAGATTATGAGTTTAGTAGAAGTCAAATAGAAAATATAGACATAATTTTAGACGAATTAAGAATAGCAGTAGATGTATTAGATGTAAGAATAAGAGTAGATACACAATTAAGAGATGCTGGTTTGCCTACTTTATTTCTGGATAATTCATTAGCACAAAGACAACTATATAGGCAACAAATATTAGAAAGGGGGACACAAAGAAGAGAACACCAACGATTAATGGAAAAAGATGAGGCAACGAGGGCAGATTTTCTGCGTCAGCAAACACACGCAAGAAGACCCCCATTAAATTATTTATAGTTATGAAATAAAAATATCTATATATATTAAATGAAACCAACAAGAGTTGATATAACAAAAAGTGATAGAGATAAAAAGTTTAAAGCGGTGTTCTATAATAAAGATAAGAAGATAAAAACAACACATTTTGGAAGTAAAGGTATGAGTGATTATACATTAAATAAAGATGACGATAGAAAACAAAGATATTTAGCAAGACATAATGATAAGAAAACAAAAGAAAACTGGAATGACCCTATGTCTGCTGGGGCGTTAAGTAGGTGGATATTATGGAATAAACCAACATTTAAAGCAAGTGTAATTGATTATAAGAAAAGATTTAAACTATCTTAAAATTAATAAAATGAATATATAAAAATGATTATATAGTATATAAAAGAATGGCGAAAGGTAATGCAAGAGTAGGACAACCAAAAGGGTCAAGATTAGCATTTGATGATACAAAGCAAGAAAAAAGAAAAGTAGCAAACAAAAAGAAAAAGGGTAAAAAAGCATTAACTGCTTGGACGAGATTTGTTAAAGATGGTGGATATATGAAAAAAGGTGGTAAGGGTTTAAAACAAGCATCAAAAGATTACAAGAAAAAATAAGTTTTAATATATTTTTTAAATATTAGTTATATTTATAATGACTGATAATACTAATAAGGATTTTGATTTGTTTATGAAGAAGAAAGGATTACCTACTGAATGTAATGATATAAAAGTAAAGAAGGGTTCTAATGTAATGTTAAATACTGACGACCCAAAACTAAATTATGAAATAGTAGCAGAACAAAAAGGTGTAGAACCAAGAACACCAAATGGATTTGATGAAATGATAAATGTAAGTAAAGTAGATTATGTAATAGATAAGAATATACCAAATCTTAAATATGGGGGAAAAATAACAAAAGATGGTGAATTAGAAAATCCAGTAGAAGAAGACCCACAAAAAACATTAAGTTATATGAGTGTAGGTTCATTAGAAGAAGGTGAAGAATGGTATAGACACAATTATCCAAAATTACCAGACCAGATGTATGGACTATGTGCGAGATGGAACTGGGGTGATTTAAAAAGTCATAGTAAATTAAGTGCTAAACAAGATGTAAAAAATATGAAGAAAAAGAAAACTGGTAAGATGGAAATGAAGAAAGGTTCATTTGTAGTAGAGTTTGCTTAATGAATTTTTTATTATCTATGTATATATATATAAATGAGTTATATAATAAGTAGCGATAGTAAAGGGGGTCAAGTTTTAAATGTAGATAGTAGTGAAATAGATGAGTTCATAGAAAATAACACACATTTTGATTATCCATTAAATGATAGTATTGTATGTCCGCAAGATAGTCATATTTTATTAAGTTTATATGATGCTGTAATACCACATACATTTTATAGAATAGAAGGGGGGCAAGAAATACAAGGTCAAAATAATATTATACCATTTTATTTTAAAGCAACAATAGGTGGAATAACAGCAGAATATAATTTTTTACAATTTGGAGCAGAACAATTAGTTGCTGGAATAGGTGATTTTAATTTAAATGTAGATACAATTAATAGTAGAGCAGTAGGAAACTTTAATATTGTAGATTTTGTAAATAACTTACAAATCCAAACAAATAATTTTTTAGGTATAACAGCAAATTCTTTTAGAACTGCTTGGGAAACACAATTTGGTGCTGGTAGATTTCCTTATGGTGATGGATTTAGAATAAAGTGGAGTTATGATAGAAATAGTAGTAAATTAATTTATCAACTAACAGAAGGTTTAGTAAATTTTAAGACAACATCAGCATATGCCTTTGAGATGGGTTTTGATAGTGCTTATTGGGGGATTGGTAATAATCGTCCAGTTCCAGCAACACACCCATATATATTAAGATTAGGAAGTGTAAATACGACTGGAAGACAATATAATATTACTTGTTATAAGTTTTTAGGTTTCCCAAGAAGAGCAAAAATAACATTTATAACATCTGTATATGGTGAAGAATTACCAAATGTATTTGATATGAATGGAAATAAACATACAATACAAATATACGCAAGTATAAGTGGAACTTCTGTTATTAGCGGTCAAGACCAATCATATACAGATATGATAGGAAGATTACCAATAACAAATGCAGTAGGTGATGTAATATATGCTGAACCAAATAGTAATAGACATAAGATTAAATTAGATGGATTATTAATTACATCTATGAAAATTATGTTGGCGGACGATTTAGGAAGACCATTAAATTTAAATGGTAATGATTTTACATTAGGAATTTCTTTACAATATATACCAGCACCAATTAATCAACAAATACAATCACACTTAACTGCTGAAAATAGAAGACAATATGAACCAGTCCAAAATCCTACTGGTAGAGAAACAATACCATTAGAAACATACGCAAGACAAGGAAACGCAAATAGGGGATTAACATTTTTTACAAATAATAAAGCAAAACAACAACAACAAATATTACAAGCACAACAAAGACAAGAAGAAATAGAAAAACAAAATGCTCCTAAAAAAGAAAGAAGGGGTCGTCCAAGAAGAGTTGGAAGACCTAAAAAATCTAAATCTAAAAAAGAAGAAGAATAAATATATAAGTATATTATATAAAATAGAATGGGTTTCTTTGATAGTGTTAAAAGAATGGGTCAAAAAGTAGCATCTGGTGTATCAAGTGGTTTAGCGATAGGTAAAAAAGCAGTAGAAGGTGCTGGTAGATTTGGTAAGAAAGTAATTAAGGGAATTGAGAAAGCAGTAGAAACAGCAGACCAAATAGGTCTTGGTGAATTTTTAGATATGCCTATTGGAAAAAGTGGAATGACGGCAAGGGGTGTAAGTTCTATGGGTAAAGAAGCAGTAGGACGAGGTATAGGAATAAGTAAAGCAGTAGGACGAGGTATAGATGCTGGTAGTAGTGCTGTAAGAACTGGTAGAGATATTGTAGCAAGTGATATTTCGTCAAGTGATAATATCCAGAGAGCAAAAAATATCCGTAGGTCAGCGCAAGATGTTGTGTCTGCTGGGTCATCAGCAAAACAACAAGCAAATAAATTTCTAAATAGATTTGTGTAAATTAATTAATATATAAGTATTAAATATAATAGAATGGGTTTCTTTCATAGGTTAGGTCAAAAAATTAAAAGTGGAATACAAAGTGTAGGTAGTAAAGTTGCTAATGTATCAACGGCAATAGGAAATAAAGTCGGTGGTGGTATAATTAATGAAGTATCAGCAATTGATAAAACGGCAATAGGTAGTGTAATTGATGATGCTACTGGGTTAGGGACTATGGCGTCAAAAGTAGGTGCTGAAATACAAGGAGTAGGTGTGGGTGTAGGTGGAGCAATAACTGGTGCTACTGGTGTATTAACTGGTAATTTAAAAGAAGCAGAAAGAGGTGCTAAATCAGCATTAAGCGGAGGTGTAGAAGCATTATCAAGAAGTCAAGCATTAGGCACAGCGACAAAACAATTAGTAAGTGGAAATTTTGCTGGTGCAGAAGCATCAGCGGTGAAATTTGGTGTAGGAAGGGCGAAGGCAAAAGTAATGGGAAAGGGGCAAAAAGTAGTTAGAGGTAAAGTAGGATTATCAAAATTAGATGATGTTGTAAGATATACAACGGCAAGAAAAGTAGGTAAGGGCGCAGTAAGAAGTTCTTTATTAAGGGGATTAGGTAAAGATTTTTGATTACTTAAATTCGTTTTTAATATAATTTTTATATCTTCTCTTATTATATAAATAATGAGTGAAAGAGTTGTTATAGATATTGGTTCTAAATCACCAAAAGATATGGGGAAGTATTCTACTTATATGGATAAAAAAACTGCTGAAACATATTATAAGGTATTAATAAATAGTAATGATGCTGTCGGCACATTTGATGGTCTTAAATTAGCAAATAATCAAACAAACGGCGATTTTGCTATTCAGTTTCCAGCAATACATAAATACTATAATTGTAATAAATGTAGAATAAGAGTATTAAATGCTTATATAAATCCAGATGCTGCAGCGGGGGGTATAGAAACACCATCATTTACATTAAGTTGTGATGTAGCAACACCAAATAGTTTTTGCTCTGCTATTCACGATAATACCCAAGATATGATGGGAAGATTAGGTGTATTAACAACAATTAAGAATGAGGGTTATAAAGAAGATACTGCTGGGGCAACGACAGAAGGTGTAAGCGGTCAAAATGGATTTGGGTGGGGTGATGGTGTATTTTGTGATAATCCATTCGGTAAGCAAGTAAGATTTAGAGTAGAAAATTATTCTGTTGTGGGTGGTGTTGTATCTTGGGGTGTAGAAACAGCAAGATGGAGTGATAATAGAAATGTAGGAAAACAAACAATTATAGAATTAGGAATACAACTACTTCCAGAAGAATATGAATAAACTAAAATATTTTTAATAACAAAATAATATCTATACTTATAGTATAAAATGGAAGGAAGAGTAGCACCCAGACAATTATTATACCAAGACCAATTACCACTTGCGATTTCATCTCGCTCCCACAGACGCATTTTCCACCCAGAAGGTGCTAATGAATATGGAGCATCTGGTGGAACAAGAACCAACATTATTCGTATCCCTATTTCAGCGGATAGTATGCTTGACGCACAGCATTCGTATTTACAATTCACACTTCACAACACATCTGCCGCTGACCCTATGGCGTTAGATATTACACCAGCAAGTATTATAAGACGCATTAGATTAGAAAGTGCTGGTTCTACATTAGAGGAAATTGTTGGATATAACAAATTATACAATAGTATTCTTTTCCCAGCACAAGCGGATTTCTCCAAAGGTAGTGAAAACTCTATGGTGCAAGGCACACAAGGTAGGGGTAATGGCGCACCCCAGCAGTTAGATGATTTTACTGGTAATGGTGGTGTTAGTGATGGTATGACTGCTTCTTACCAGTCCCCATTCATAGCAACGCTTGCAGCGAATACCCAAGATGTAGGCGCTGTATTAAACGGCGGTAGTTCCGTTGTTGTTTCCCTACCAATTGTATGTGGTTTATTAAATATGGAAAAATATGTCCCACTTGTTATGATGTCTGGTGGATTAGTTTTAGAAATAGAATTAGACAACGCCCACTCTGTTGGTTATTCAGCAACTCGTGCAGCAGTAACCACCTCCATAGCGCCAGAGTGGAAAGTAAGTG
>TARA_R110000751_G_scaffold111189_12_pt1 | contig 21016 bp, 21 predicted proteins | sample TARA_R110000751 | Tara Oceans TARA_R110000751 (sample SAMEA4398001) | marine metagenome | biome: Polar Biome; feature: [MES] marine water layer (ENVO:01000295) within the mesopelagic zone...; material: water (ENVO:00002006), including particulate matter (ENVO:01000060) such... | reverse complement strand
CCGGCGCGAGATGGTCGATATCCTGTTGGTCGAGCGGGAACATGGCCCCCATCATGCCACAGAACTGGCGGGGGCGGAGAGCAGGGCGCCTGTCCTCGGGAATCAGCCCCCGGTCATGTGGCTGTAGAAGATCGAGACACCGATGGCGACAAGGACGAGTCCGCCGCCGATTTCGGCGCGCTGGCCGAAGCGGACACCGAGCGCCGGGCCGATGGAAAAGCCGAGCGCACTGATGAGGAAAGACGTGAGGCCGATGGCGAGGGCGAGCCAGGCGCTGGTGCCGGCAAGCGCCATGGCGACGCCGACAGCGGCGGCATCGATACTGGTGGCGATGGCGGTGACAATGGTGCCGAGCGCCGTATTGCGGCGGGGCAACGCGCTGTCAGCCGAGACCTCGTCAGGCTCGGCGCGCAGGCCTTCGCGGATCATGAGCGTGCCGATGGCGGCGAGCAGGACCAAGGCGATCCAGTGGTCGAAAGCCTCGGCATAGGCAGCGACGCTGTAGGCGAGCCACCAGCCGATCAGGAACATCAGCCCTTCGCTCAGCCCGAAGACCGATCCGACGCGGACAGCCTGAAGCGCATTGTGCGTGCGCTGCTGGGCGCCGCGTGCGAGGGCGGCGGCGAAGGCGTCCGTCGACAAAGCGAGGCAGACGAGGGCGAGGGTCAGGATTTCATGCATCGCGGCGCGGGTTCCTCAGCAGGTCCGCTACGCGTTGTCATGAAATGGGCCGGGGCGCTAGAGGTTGGCGCGCAGCATCCAGGCGGTTTTTTCGGCGATGTCGGCGCGGCGAGTCATCAGGTCAACGGTGACGATGTCCTCGTTTTTCTCGGCAATCTTGAGGCCGATCTTGGCCGCCCGGCTGATCGCTTCATGGCCTTTGACGAGATTGGATATCATCGCGTCGGCATCCGGCACGCCATTATCGGGCTTGATCGTCGCCTCTTCCAGCAGTTCCGAGGACGAGCCGGGTGCGAAATGGCCCAGCGCGCGGATGCGTTCGGCGATCTCGTCGAGTGCGGTCCACAGCTCTGTGTACTGGGTCATGAACATGGCGTGCAGCGCGTTGAAGCGCGGGCCGGTGACGTTCCAGTGGTAGCCGTGGGTCTTGACGTAGAGCGCATAGGTTTCGCCGAGCAGGACGCGCAGGGCGCTGGCCGAGGATTCGCGGGATTTTTCGTTGAGGCCGATATCGATTGGCATGTCTTTCTCCTGTTTGCGTATAGGTTATACGCAAGACTTGGGCATTCGATCCCCATAATACCAATCGATACGTAGTCGTAGTGTTATAGGGGCAATCTATACCAAATCCGCGCTGCCGCGCTGCACCGATGAAAGAAGGGGCGGACGAACGCGAAACGGCCAGATCGCAAGCGAATACAGGCGGCTTGCTCATCTTTCCCGGCTAAACCATAGTGCCAAGGGGCTCAAAACCGTGGGGTCCATGCCAAGGTCCGAGGGTGCCCGTGCCGACACAAACAGCGAAAAATTTCTCCAACCAGACCTGGCTCGTCACGCCCGACCTGCTCGGGGTGCTCAATAATGATGGATATTTCGAAGGGACGAATCCTGCCTGGTTTGTAACGCTCGGATGGCGCCCGGAAGACATCGAAAGCCGGCAGTTTTTCGATTTCATCCATCCCGACGACATGGCCAAGACGGAAGCCGCGTTTGCGGCGATCAAGAAGGGCCTGCCCGTCCTCATGTTCGAGAACCGTTACCAGCACAAGGATGGCAGCTATCGGTGGTTGTCGTGGAACGCGGTGCCGGAAGGCGACCTGTGTTATTGCAGTGCCCGGGATATCACGCAGGATCACAAAAATCGTACGGCGCTGTCGAACCGCGAAGAAGAAGCGCGCTTTCGCGAACAATTCATCGCCGTGCTGGGGCACGACCTGCGCAACCCGCTCAGCGCGGTTGCCTCGGCGATCCGCATCGCGGCGCGAGAACCGCAGTCGGAGCGTGTCCGGGCCGTGCTCGAATCGGCCAATGGATCGATCACGCGCATGGCGGGGCTGATTGACGACCTGATGGATTTTGCGCGCTCGCGGCTGGGCGAGGGGATTGTGATCGACAGGGTGGCGGCGACGTCGCTGGCTGACTCCCTGCGCGTTTCAGTTGACGAAATTCGCATGGCAAACCGGCAGGTCGTGATTGAAAACGTGTTCGATTTCGAGGAAAGCCTGCACTGCGACCCGGCCCGCCTGCAGCAATTATTGTCCAACCTGCTGGCCAATGCCGTGACGCATGGTGAGGAAAGCCGGCCGATTGTCGTGCGTGCCGAGGATGATGCCGGAGACTTCCGCCTGTCGGTGACCAATTCCGGCAAGACGATTCCCGCCAATGTCATGGACAGCCTGTTCAAGCCGTTCGTGCGCGGCGCTGTCAGCGATTCCCTGCAGGGACTCGGTCTCGGGCTCTTCATCGCGAGCGAGATTGCGCGGGCGCATGGCGGCCAGCTTCGCGCCGAGTCCCGTGCGAATCAAACAACGTTCGAATTCCGGATGCCCCGCTAAGGCCTCCGGCCGCCTGACGTGCCTATGCCAAAGCGGCGCAGAAGCGCTGGATCCGGGCGAGCGCTTCGGTCAGGGCCTTGGTTGACGTGGCATAGGAAATCCGGAAGGCCGGGGACATGCCGAACGCCGCGCCGAACACGACGGCGACCTTTTCCGTTTCCAGCAATTCGGTGGCGAAATCCTCGTCCGTCTTGATCACATTGCCGGATGGCGCGGTCTTGCCGATGACACCGGCGCAGGACGGATAGACATAGAAGGCGCCTTCCGGCGTCGGGCAGTGCAGGCCGGCGCATTTGTTGAGGCCGGCAACGACCATGTCGCGGCGCTGCTGGTAGACGGCGCGGCGCTCGGCCATGAAATCCTGCGGGCCGTTGAGCGCTTCGACGGCGGCATACTGGCTGATCGAGCAGGGATTGGACGTGGTCTGGCTGATCACCTTGCCCATCGCCTTGATCAGCTTTTCGGGCCCGGCGGCATAGCCGATGCGCCAGCCGGTCATGGCATAGGCCTTGGAGACGCCGTTCATGGTCAGTGTGCGGTCGTAGAGGGCGGGTTCGACCTGGGCGATCGTCCAATAGTCGAAATCGTCATACACGAGGTGTTCGTACATGTCGTCGGTGAGGATCCAGACGTGCGGATGGCGCAGCAGCACCTCGGCGAGGCCGCGCAGCTCGGCCTTGGTATAGGCAGCGCCGGTCGGGTTCGATGGCGAGTTGAGGATGATCCAACGCGTGCGGGGCGTGATGACGGCGTCCAGTGCCTCGGGCGTCAGCTTGTAGTTCGAGTTCGGTCCGCAGGGCGCGATGACGGGTTCGCCGCCGGCCATGAGCACCATTTCCGGGTAGGAGACCCAGTAGGGCGCGGGCACGATGACTTCGTCGCCCGGGTTCAGCGTGGCGAGGAGCGCATTATAGATGACCGGCTTGCCGCCCGGGGCGACATGGACCTGGGACGGCTTGTAGGTGAGGCCGTTCTCGCGGGCGAACTTGGCGCAGATCGCCTCTTTCAGTTCCGGAATGCCGTCGGCTGGCGTGTACTTGGTCTTGCCCGTGCGGATCGCTTCGATGGCGGCGTCCTTGATATTGTCCGGTGTATCGAAATCCGGTTCGCCGGCGCCGAGGCCAATCACGTCATGCCCGGCGCGCTTGAGTTCCGCCGACTTGGTCGTGACGGCGATCGTGGCGGACGGCTTGACGCGCGCGAGGGCGTCGCTGAGGCGGATATCTGCGGACATTATCTGTGTATCCCGAAGTGGAGATTGCGCTGGTTGTGCAGGCTTGGCCTTAGTCTGCGCGGGCCATTGGGGCAAGCTTTTCCCCAATCCGGCGCCATGCGGCGGCGGGACGCAGGGCCTTGCCGCCTGAGCGCCGATTGCTGCGGAATTTTGCCGATTGCGTAAATTTTACCGGATATCTTTATCAGAATTTCAACCATGACTGCGAAAATACAACATCGTCGACCCGGTTTCATGCCCGGTCACCAGACTTGAAGGAATGCCCGGAGACCATGGTCTCATCGTCAAACGCCGCTTTCATGGAAAACCTGTGGAACATGATCGTCCGTCACGCCCAGAGCGGGGCGCATGAATTCTCGATCTGGACCGCCCGGCTCAGCGATGGCGAGCGAGTCGTGGGCCTGTGCGTGTTTGCCCTGACCATCCTGCTCCTGATGATGAGGCCCAAGAAGAAGCGCAAGACACCGCGCGGGAAAGGCACGCAATTCGTGTTCGCCCTGGCGATTGTCATGATTTTCGGTTTTGGCGCCGGCTGGCTCTTCGAGGACAATGCCGGCGTGGGCGAATTCGTTTCGACGCTGTTCTAGGCCTCGCATCGGCGGCGCGCAGGCGCTATCTGTAGGACCATGGAATCGCAGGACAATGACACACCCACGCTTCGCGGCGTCGATGTCATCAAGGACAATCTGAAACGGCTGCCCGGCCGGCCCGGTGTCTATCGCATGTTCGGCGATGGCGGCGAGGTCCTGTATGTCGGCAAGGCGCGCGACCTGAAGGCGCGCGTGTCCAATTATGCGCGCCTGGGCGGGCATACGCAGCGGATCGCGCGGATGATCATGATGACGCGGCGCATGGAGTTCGTGGTCACCGAAAGCGAGACCGAGGCGCTGCTGCTGGAAGCGAGCCTGATCAAGAGCCTGAAGCCGCGTTTCAACGTGCTGCTGCGCGACGACAAGTCGTTTCCCTATATCCTGATCCGGCGCAATCACGCGGCGCCGCAAATCAAGAAGTATCGCGGCGCCAAGCATAATGAGGGCGACTATTTCGGCCCGTTCGCCAGCGCCGGCGCGGTGATGCAGACGCTGGACACGCTGCAGAAGGCCTTCCTGCTGCGGACCTGCGAGGACAGCGTGTTCAATGCCCGTACGCGGCCCTGCATGCTGCACCAGATCAAGCGCTGTTCGGCGCCATGCGTGGGGCTGATCTCGAAGGAGGATTATACCGAACTGGCCGATGAGGCAGCCGACTTCCTGCGCGGGAAGGGGGCCGACCTGCAAAAGCGCCTGGCGGCGGAAATGGATGCCGCTGCCGAGGCGATGGAATTCGAGACGGCAGCGCGCCTGCGCGACCGGATACGGGCGCTGGCGCATGTGCGCGCGACGCAGGACGTGAACCCGGACGGGCTGGAAGAGGCGGACGTGTTCGCCATCGCCATGGAGGGCGGGGTGTCCTGCGTGCAGGTCTTCTTCATCCGCGCCGGGCAGAACTGGGGCGCGACGGCGCACTATCCGCGCCATGACAGCGAACAGACGATGGAAGAAGTGCTCGCGGCCTTCCTGGTGCAATTCTATGACAAGCGCCCGCCGCCGAAACTGATCCTCGTCAACGAGATGCCGGAACAGGCCGACCTGATCGGCGAGGCGCTGGAACTGAAGGTCGACCGCAAGATCGAGATAAGACGGCCCGAACGCGGCTCGAAACGCGACCTGGTCGAGCAGGCGAGCCGCAATGCCGCCGAGGCGGTAACCCGCAAGCTGGCCGAGACGGCGAGCCAGGCGCGGCTGCTGGACGAGGTGCAGAAAGTGTTCGAGCTGGAGAGCGTGCCCCAGCGGATCGAGATCTACGACAATTCGCACATCCAGGGATCGAACGCTGTGGGCGGCATGGTCGTGGCCGGGCCGGACGGATTCATCAAGCAGGCCTATCGCAAGTTCAACATCAAGGACGAGACGATCGAGCCGGGCGACGATTACGGCATGATGCGCGAGGTGATGCGGCGGCGGTTCGCGCGCGGCCTGAAGGAAAAGGCGGTCGGCAATGACCGCAACTGGCCGGACCTCGTTCTGATCGATGGCGGCCTCGGGCAGCTGAACGCGGTGCTGGAGGCGCTGGCCGAACTGGGCCTCGGGCCCGACGATGTGACGCTGGTATCGATTGCCAAGGGCGTTGACCGCAATGCCGGGCGCGAACAATTCTTCCGGCCGGGGCGGGCGCTGTTCAAGCTGCCGGAGACGGCACCGGTGCTGTATTACCTGCAACGCCTGCGCGACGAGGCGCACCGCTGGGCCATCGGCGCCCACCGGGCCAAGCGATCGGCCGATATCGTGCGGTCGCCGCTGGACGAGATCGAGGGCATCGGCCCGACGCGCAAGAAGGCGCTGCTGCAATATTTCGGCTCGGCACGCGGCGTGTCGCGGGCGAAAGTGGCGGACCTGATGGTGGTCGAGGGGGTCAATGAATCCCTTGCCGAACGCATTTACGGGCATTTCCACAGCGGCTAGGGCCCGGACGCCGTGACAGTTGCAGTCACGGGCCATCCGGTTGATGATCCCGGAAACGGTTCCGGGAGGCTCCAGATGAAAATCACGCCGCTGCGTATGATCTCGTTCGCCATTGTCGCCTTTGTCGCGGTCAGCTTCCTGGGCGGGTCAGGGGTGTGGGCGGTGCTCGGGCTCGCGCCCGACCTGACGATCGAGGGCGAGGCGCCGATCGTGCGCCCGTTGCCGGATGGTGCGGGAGAGGCATGGGCGTCCTATGGGGGTGACAAGGGGGGCGCGCGGTATGCGGCGGTGGCTGCGGTCACGCCGGACAATGTCCAAGACCTCGAGATTGCCTGGACTTTTCACACGGGGGCCTTCGATGGGCGCGAGGCGGCGCGGAGCGATGCCGCCTTCGAGGCGACGCCGATCCTGGTCGAGGGATCTCTCGTCTTCTGTACGCAGTTCCAGGATGTGATCGCGGTCGATCCCGGCACCGGCACGGAGCGCTGGCGCTACAGCCCGGGTGTCGACACAACCAGCAATCCGGCGAACCAGTTCACCTGCCGGGGCGTGTCCTACTGGCAGGACCACGCTGTGGAAACGGGCGCTGCGTGTGCGTCGCGCCTGTACGTGGCGACGCTGGATTCGCGGCTGATTGCACTGGATGCGCGGACGGGCGCGCCGTGTACGGACTTTGGTGATGGCGGTACGGTGAACGTCAAGCCGAGCATGGACCTGCGCTGGCCGGGCGAATACCAGATCACGTCGGCACCGGCGATCATCGGCGATACGGTGGTCACGGGATCGGCGATCAGCGACAATCTGCGCACCCAGGCGCCGCTGGGCACGGTGCATGCCTTCGATGCGCGCACGGGTGCGCCGAAATGGCGGTTCAATCCGGTGCCGCAGGACCTGGCCGACCCGGCGCAAGCGACCTGGGCAGACGGATCGGCAGCGCGGACCGGGCATGCAAATGTCTGGTCGACAATCTCGGTCGACGAGGCGCGCGGCCTTGTCTTCCTGCCGACGTCGAGCCCGAGTCCCGATTATTTTGGCGGCAACCGCGTCGGCGACAATCGCTATGCCAATTCGGTCGTGGCGCTGAATGGCGAGACCGGGGACGTGGTGTGGAGTTTCCAGACCGTGCACCATGATCTCTGGGATTTCGACCTGCCGGCCCAGCCCGGCCTCTACCAGGTCTGGCGTGATGGCGCTCTGCACGACGTGGTGGCGCAGGTGACCAAGTCGGGTCTCCTGTTCGTGCTGGATCGCGACACGGGCGAGCCCTTCCTGCCGGTCGAGGAGCGGGCGGTGCCGCAAGGGGCTGTTGCGGGCGAGGTTCCGTCACCGACGCAGCCCTTCCCGGCCGTGACGCCGAACATCGTGCCGAACACGCTGGAGCCGGGCGACGCATTCGGCATCACGCTGTGGGACAAGATGGCGTGCGCGAAGCAGATCAGGGCGTTGCGCGGCGACGGCCTGTTCACGCCGCCGACCGAGCAGGGCACGCTTGCCTATCCGTTCCAGGGCGGCGGCGCGAACTGGGGCAGTACGGCCTATGACCCGGCGCGCAACCTCCTGGTCGTCAACATGAGCTCGATCGGAGCCTTCGTGAGACTGACGAAGAAAGATGGCGACGAAGCCAAGACCTACGCATTGGACGATGATGCCGAATATGCGCCGATGGAAGGCGCGCCCTATGGCATGACCCGGGGCGTGCTGATGTCGCCGCTGGGCCTGCCGTGCACGCCGCCGCCCTGGGGCGTGATTGCGGGCATCAGCCTGGATACGGGCGAGATCGTCTGGCGCCAGACCATCGGCACGACACAGGACCTGGCACCGGGCGGCCTGGCGCTCAAGATCGGCACGCCGAATATTGGCGGCCCGATGATCACGTCGTCCGGCCTCGTGTTCATCGGTGCGACCATGGACGACTACCTGCGCGCATTCGATGTTTCGACCGGACGCGAGCTGTGGAAGGGGCGCCTGCCGGCGGGCGGCCAGGCAACGCCGATGAGCTATGAACATGACGGCCGGCAATACGTCGTGATCGCGGCGGGCGGGCACAGCTCGCTGGGCACGAAACAGGGCGATACGCTGGTGGCGTTCGCGCTGCCGGACTAGGCGGGCCAGGCCTGCACACATGCGAAATGGGCCGGCCGACACAGGGATCACATGCCTGTCGAGCAGGGATTCTTAACGTCGATGCGCGAGCATGCCGGCATGGCAAAAGGCAGGGCTCTCGGTGGCCCGGCATTGCAGCAACGGTCGAATATTGTCACATTAGCGTCATGAAACATACGGGTACCAGCCTGAAACAGGAGATAGCCGACTTTGTGCGGGGCGTCTGGCTGCGTCCGCCGACGGCGCAGCAAGTGGCTGCGCTGTGCTGGCGGCGGGCGGGCGAGGGTCATGAAGTGCTGCTGGTCACGACGCGGGGGCGGGGCCAGTGGATGGTGCCCAAGGGCTGGCCGAAGACGGATACGCCGGATGCCGAGATGGCGGGGGTGGAAGCTTATGAGGAGGCAGGTGCGCGCGGCAGCGTGAACCCGGACCCGGTGGGCCGCTTCCATTTCGAGAAGCGGATCGGCCCCGGTACCGTCATGGAATGCGTGGCTACTGTGTATGCGCTGGAGGTCAGCGGGCTCGACCCCGAATTCCCGGAATGCGGCCAGCGCCAGGTCGGCTGGTTTTCGCCAGGCGAGGCGGCGGCCAAGGTTTCATCGCCCGAACTGAGCGAGCTGCTGACCCGGTTCGAACCCTGAGCGCCGGACATTAGCCTACAAAATTCCTCCTAAAATCTGTCTCCGAATCCTGTCAGGCAGCGGAAAGCCGTGCTAACGCGCGACCTTCACGCGGCCCAGGAAGACGGACACCCAAGCGACATGCCCCAGACCAGCGGAATGAAACCGACCCTCGACAAGGACCTCTCGAAGGTCGGGCAAATCGAACAAGCCTCCCATTCGGTCGCGCGCACGCTGCTGATGCCGGGCCTGGCCCTGGTTTTCATTGCCGTGTGCGCGGTGTTCGCGACCACCGTTACCGGAAGTGCGCCGCAATCCTATATCATCGTCGTGGCTGCAGCCATCGGGGCCTATATGGCGCTGAATATCGGCGCGAACGATGTGGCCAACAATGTCGGCCCGGCTGTTGGGTCGAAGGCGCTGTCTATGATGGGCGCGCTGGCGATTGCCGCCGTGTGCGAAAGCGCGGGCGCGCTGATCGCGGGCGGCGACGTGGTGGGCACGGTGTCGAAAGGGATCATCGATCCGGCTGGCCTGGCGGATTCCAACACTTTCATCCTGCTGATGATGTCGGCGCTGATTTCGGCCGCGCTCTGGATCAACCTTGCGACCGTGGTAGGCGCGCCGGTATCGACAACGCACTCGATTGTCGGCGGCGTGGCCGGGGCGGGGATCGCGGCCGCCGGCATCGGAGCCGTCAACTGGCCAATGATGGGGCAGATCGCGGCAAGCTGGGTGATCTCGCCGGTGCTGGGCGGGATCGTGGCGGCCCTGTTCCTGGCCTTCATCAAGACCGCCATCATCTACCAGGACGACAAGATCGCGGCGGCGCGGCGCTGGGTGCCGCTGCTGGTGGCGATCATGGCCGGCGCTTTCTCGACCTACCTGGCCACCAAGGGCCTGAAGCATATCATGAAGATCGACCTGCAGATGGCCGGCATGATCGGGCTCGGGACGGCGGTGCTGACCTGGCTGATTTCGAGCCCGCTGATCAAGCGCCAGTCGCAAGGCATGGAAAACCGCAACAAGTCCTTGCGGGAATTGTTCAAGCTGCCGCTGATCTTCTCGGCGGCACTGCTCTCTTTCGCGCACGGCGCCAATGACGTGGCCAACGCGATCGGGCCGCTGGCGGCGATAGTCTCGACAGCGCAGTCCGGGGCCGTCGCGGCCAAGGTTGGCATCCCGCTCTGGGTGATGGCGATCGGTGCCCTCGGCATCTCGTTCGGCCTCGTCATGTTCGGGCCGAAACTGATCCGCATGGTCGGCGACCAGATCACCAAGCTGAATCCGATGCGGGCCTTCTGCGTCGCCCTGTCGGCGGCGATCACCGTGATTGTCGCGTCGGCATTCGGCCTGCCGGTCAGTTCGACGCATATTGCCGTGGGCGCCGTGTTCGGCGTCGGCTTCTTCCGCGAATGGTTCACGGCCAATTCCCGGCGCCGCCGCGACTACATCGCCCGCAACCCGAGCAATCCGGACCGCGAAAAGGCCCCGACGAACGACCAGCCGCGCTATCGCCGCCTCGTGCGCCGTCATCATTTCATGACGATTATCGCGGCCTGGCTGGTCACCGTGCCCGCCGCCGGTGCCCTGTCGGCCGGGCTCTACCTCGTGTTCTCGATGCTGGGGTGAGGCCAGCTGCGTGTTGCGGCACGGCAAAAAAAGATGACGCCTCCGTCAACTTACGTATTTTCCCAATAGATACGGGGCGTAAGGTAGCAAGTGCGGAAAGGCTGTTTCATTGTGATCTGGTCCTTTTCGGCTTGAAAAGGAGGAAATGATGAAAGTGAAACTGGTTTCGGGCCCACCGACGCAGGCCCGCACATTCAAGGAGCCCGGCGAACTCGCGGACAAATTGTCGCCGCAGGATGTCGAAATCGTCCGCGAGATTTTCAAAACACCGCTGACCGGGTCCTATAATTGGGACTACGAGGTCGCGAACTCGAAGATCCGCCGCCTCTACGAACTCGGCAAGAAGTTCAACTGGGATGCCCAGATGGATGTCGACTGGGCGGTTGCGTTCGACAAGCGCGAGGGGCCATCGCAGGCCGGCCTCAACCCGTTCCACGACCACCCGGTCTATCTCGCCCTGAGCGAGGAACAGAAATCCGAATACGCGTGGCGTTCGCTGGCGCAGGTTCTGTCGCAGTTCCTTCACGGCGAGCAGGGCGCCATGATGGTCGCTTCCCAACTTGTCAGTTGCGCACCAACCTATGATGCGAAACTGTATGCGGCCTCGCAGACATTCGACGAGGCGCGGCATGTCGAAGTGTTCAACAAGTACCTGCGCTATCGCTGCAATGTCGAGTACCCGGTCAATCCGAGCCTGAAAATCCTGCTCGACAAAATTCTGACGGACGAACGCTGGGACCTGAAATTCATTGGCATGCAGATCCTGATCGAAGGGCTGGCGCTGGCTGCCTTCCAGACCATGGCACACACGACCCGCGACCCGCTGCTGCGCCAGATCCTGACGCTGGTGATGCGCGACGAGGGCCGTCATGTCGCTTTCGGTGTCAACTATCTCGAAGACTGGATCAAGGCCCTGCCGGAAGCGGAAATCGAGGAGCGGGCACAGTTTGCTTATGAAGCCTGCGCCATCATGCGCGAGCGCCTGTTTTCCACGGTCGTCGAGGAAGAATTCGGATTCGACCGGGAAGAGGCGCGGCGTATGAGTATTGACTCCCAGAGCGGCCAGGCCTTCCGGAACTTCCTGTTCGAGCGGATGATCCCGAACCTGAAACGGGTCGGCCTGCTGACGGAAAGCGTGAAGCCGAAATTCGAAGCGCTCGGCGTGCTGCACTATGAAAATGCCGCCACCGATGCCGAGATTGACTGGGCCTCGCTCGAGCGCCCGCTTGAGACCGGGCCGATCCGGCAGGTCGCAGCGGAATAGGAAAGGCTGCGGGCCAGCGTGAAAAATGGGGCGGCTACGGTGTCGTCGCCCCATTGCCCCCGTGGCCGGGCACTGGCACATGGGCGGGATGGATTTCAAATGGATACCGAATGCGCTGACGATTGCCCGCTGTGTGTTTGCGGGTCTTGTCCTGTGGGGAATCTGGAATGCGGAACTGGCGGGCCAGGCGGTGGCCGCCGCCACGCCGGAAACGCCAGCCGATGACGTGCTTCGCGAGAGCATCATGCAGCAGCTCTGGTACCAGTTCGCGCTGCTCGGGTTCCTGTCCGGCGCGCTGACGGATTTTCTCGACGGCTATTTCGCCCGGCGCCTGAACGCGCAAAGCCGGTTCGGTGTCTGGCTCGACCCGATAGCGGACAAGCTGCTGGTCGGCGCGGCGCTGCTCGGCCTCGCCATGGTGCTGAAGACCTGGCTGATCTACATCCCGGCCGCCGCAATCATCGCGCGCGACGTGTTCATGACCTGGCTGCGCACGACCCCGGCCGGCAAGGCGGTGGTCGATCCGTCGAATCTCGCCAAATGGAAAACCGGGTTCGAGATGGTGGCAATCATCGGCCTGATGCTGCCGCTGGCGTTTGCGCCGGCCGACCTGGCAGCGGATGCGGGCGGCACGACGCCGCTTGTGTTCCGCATCGGTTCGCTGTTGCTGGTGGGCATGCTGTGGATGGCCGCTGCGCTGTCGCTGCTGACAGGCTGGCGCTATATCCGCGCGGCCCGCGCCTGAGACCCTCTGCGCGCACAAAAAAGACGCCGGTCCAAGGGGAAGAAAACCGGCGTCCAATTTGCTTTTTTAGCGAGCCGGGCACGGGGTGGGCCGGTTTGCCTCAAAAGAGATCGTATTCGAATGGCCGGGAGGGGAAGCAACCGACCATGCCCGGAGGGTAGGCCGGAGGCCTTAACGCTGCGTTAACACCCAAGGCGGGATTGGGGCAGAAATTTCGCAACACGGTCTGCATTCCGCCTGTCATCGGCCTTATTCGGACCGGAAACCTAGGCAGATGAAACAGCGTGTGCCTGCCAAGATAAAATTTCTCGCGTTCGTCCTGGCCGCGCTGGCCTTTCTCTGCCTGCCCGCCCTGTTCGCCTTTGCCGGGGCGGATGAATTGCCGCGTACGGCGCGTTCCGATGCGGCCTATGCTCAGAATGCCCCGTCCCTGCGCGACGCGCTGCGGGCTGACGGGCTTGAACTGGGCCAGCCGGTCTATTTGCGCGTTACCAAGCAGCCTGCCGAACTGACAGCCTATGTGGCGGCGGCTGACGGCGCGTACCATGCGTTCCGGACCTGGCCGGTCTGCCGCGTTTCCGGCGAACTCGGCCCCAAGACTCGCGAAGGCGACGGGCAGGCGCCCGAGGGCTTCTATACGGTGACGCCTGCGGCGATGAACCCGGCGTCGCGCTACCATCTCTCGTTCAATCTGGGCTTTCCGAACGCGCATGACCGGGCGCTGGGCCATACCGGCAGCTACCTGATGGTGCACGGCGCGTGCGTCTCGGTCGGGTGTTTCGCCATGACGGATGCGGGAATCGCCGAGATATGGACCCTGATGCAGGCCGCCTTTGAGGGCGGGCAGGCCGCAGTGCCGGTGCACATCTTCCCGTTTCCGATGACGCAAGCCAACCTGCAGCGCCATGCGGGCGACGCGCCGGCCGCTTTCTGGCAGTCGCTGGCACCGGCCTGGGAGGCGTTCGAGACGACCGCCCGCGTGCCGATGATCTCGTCGCAGCGCGGGGTCTATATGGTGCGGGCGGCCCAATAGGGGCTGGTGTCCTGATCGCCATAGAGTTCGGCCAGACGCTGGCGCGTGCCGGGCGTGGCGCCCTCGGGCGGGCTGAGCGGGTCGACCCATGCGGTTTCGGCGATTTCCCCGATCGATGTCGCGCGTGTTGCGTCCCATGTGCCGTGCGGAACGCGGTAGAGCAGGACGTGGTCGTTCCGGAAAACGTGATGGTTTGAATAGAACCCGATGAGGAGGGGCGTCCCGGTCAGGCGGATGCCGCCTTCTTCCACCAGTTCGCGGCGCAGGGCCTTGATGGCCGGTTCGCCGCGTTCGATGCCGCCGCCCGGCATGTACCAGCCTTTGACGTATGTGTGGCGCACGAGAAAGACGTGGCCGTCGGCGTTTTCAACAGCCGCGCGCACGCCCAGCGTCATCGGTCGGCGCAGGCGGGCATAGGACTGGAAAAGACGGGTGCGCAGGTTGGCCATGGCGCATGGTAACGTGTCGAATGAGGCTCGCCAATCGCAGCAACGCGCGCTAAGGACGGGGCCACAAAAGAAACAGACCCTAAAGAAAAAAGCGAGACGGTGTCATGATCCATCCCTCCCTGATTGCCATCGGCACGATCGTGCTGGTCTTCGGCATCCTGAACCTCATCGAATTCAAGCGTCTCGACTAGGGACGCGCAGGCGCAATGCCGGACATTTCGCTGATCGCCGCCCTTGTCGGGGGGCTTGTTATCATGGCCTTCGCCGGGGATTTCCTGGTCAACGGGGCGGTTGCGCTGGCGCACCGCCTTGGCGTGTCGCCACTGATTGCCGGTATTTTCATTGTCGGTTTCGGCACCTCGGCGCCGGAAATGATCGTGTCGCTGGACGCCGCCCTCGAAGGCCGCGCCGGCCTTGCGCTGGGCAATATTGTCGGTTCGAACATTGCCAATGTCTGTCTCGTCCTCGGCATTCCGGCGCTGATCTTCCCGTTCGTGGCGGGCGGCAACGGACAGGGCCGGGCGCTTGGCGCGATGCTGATCGCGACGGCGCTGTGGATCGGCCTGACGGCGATCATGCCGCTGCACGCCGGAATCGGCCTGTTCTTCATCCTGATCCTGTTTGGTTATTGCGGGTACACGTTCCTTGCCGCGCGCCGGGCCGTGGCGCAGGGAATTGATCCGGGCGTGCCCCTCGAAGAGGCGCCGGGCATCAGTGTCACCCGGGCGCTGGTCTATGTGCCGCTGGGCATTGCCGGCCTGATTCTCGGCGCGCAGCTGATCATCGCAGGCGGTGTGGGCGTTGCCGAATTCTACAATGTGCCGCAGGAATGGATCGGCCTGACCCTTCTGGCCGTCGGCACGTCGATGCCGGAGATCGGCGCGAGTGTTGCCGCCGCCTTGCGCCGGCGCGGCGACGTGGCGATCGGCAATATCCTCGGCTCGAACGTGTTCAATATCCTGGGCGCCGGCGGGATCATTTCCTTTTTCGGACCGATCAGCGTGGCCCCGACATTCCGCCAGTACGACCATTGGGCGATGGCGCTGGCCGCGGCCATCATCGCCGTACTCATCCTGACCAGGGCCCGGATCGGGCGCCTGATGGGAATCCTGCTCTTGTTGCTGTATGCGATCTATATTTACGGGCTGATCAACGGGTTCAACATATTGGGCCTGTTCCAGCCGGCAGGCACATGACGCCCGGCGCGGCTCTCGTCACGGGCGCGGGTGCGCGGCTGGGCAAGGCGATGGCTGAAGCGCTGGGGCAGGACGGCTGGGCCGTGGCCGTCCATTACCTGTCCTCGAAAGACGGTGCCGAAGCCACCAAGGCGGCGATTGAAGCAGGCGGTGGCCGCGCAGCGCTGGTGCAGGCGGACCTTTCAAACGAAGCGGAGACGGCGGGACTGGTGGCACGCGCCAGCGAGGCGCTGGGCCAGAAGGTCAGCCTGCTGGTCAATTCCGCGTCCGTGTTCGCCGATGACAGTGCCTCTGGTCATACGCGCGACGACTGGGACACGCATTTCGACACCAACTTGCGCGCGCCGGTCCACCTGGCACAGCAGATGGCCAATGGCCTGCCTGCCGGTGAAAAGGGAGTTGTCGTCAACCTGATCGACCAGCGCGTGTGGAAACTGACGCCGGAATTCTTCACCTATACCTTGTCCAAGGCGGCGCTCTGGCAGGCGACGCAGACCCTGGCACAGGCGCTGGCGCCGGATGTGCGCGTCAATGCCATCGGGCCGGGACCGACGCTGAAAAGCATTCACCAGACTGACGAGACGTTCGCCGCCGAGACGCGCGCGACGCTGACGGGCGAAGGGTCGAGCCCGGACGAGATCGTGCGGGCGCTGCGCTATTTCATCGCCGCCTCCAGCGTGACCGGCCAGATGATCGCGTCCGATGGCGGCCAGCACCTGATGTGGCAGACGCCCGACACGCAAGTCTGAGATGGCCTGCTAAACACAAGCTGAACCCGAAGGTAGAGCATGAATTTTTCGTCCGACACGTCCGCGCCTGCCCATCCGAATGTGCTGGCGGCGATTGCCCGCGTGAATTCCGGCATGGAGCCGAGCTACGGCGCCGACAGCGTGACGGCGCGGGTGCGCCTGCTGCTGAAAGACGTGTTCGAGACGGATGATTTCGATGTCTGGATGACGGCGTCCGGCACGGCGTCCAACGCTTTGGCGCTGTCCTGCTTCTGCCCGCCGACAGGCGCGGTGCTTTGCCATGAAGAGGCGCATATCCAGCGTGACGAGCGCGGCGCGCCGGAATTCTTTTCGGGGGGCGGCAAGCTGTCGCTGCTGCCGGGGAAGGGGGCCAGGATTGACGAGGCGGCCCTGCGCGACGCCCTCGCGGCGATCCAGCCCGGCTTCGTGCACGAGACACCGGCGCAGGTCCTGTCGCTGACCAATCTTTCCGAATGCGGCCTTGCCTATAGCGCGGACGAGGTGCACCGCTTCGCCGCGCTGGCGCACGGGCGCGGGCTGACTGTGCACCTGGATGGCGCGCGGCTGGGGAATGCGCTGGTCAAGACCGGGGCAAGCCCGGCCGAGATGAGCTGGAAAGCCGGGGTCGACGTGCTGACGCTTGGCCTGACCAAGACGGGCGCGATGGGCTGCGAGCTTATTGTCCTGTTCGGCAAGGCGCGGGAAAAATGGGGGGAATTGCAGGCGCGGGCGAAACGGTCCGGCCACATGCCACCCAAGATGCGTTTCCTCGCGGCGCAGGCCGAAGCGATGCTGGAAGGCGGCCTGTGGCTGGACCTCGCCGGGCGGGCCAATGCCAAGGCGACGCGGTTGGCGGCAGCGCTGATTGCACAGCCGGGCGTGCACCTTGCCTACAAGCCGGACGGCAATGAAGTGTTCGTGCGCATGCCGGAAGGGCTGGCTGAACGTCTCACAGCGGCAGGCGCAAAATTCTATCCGTGGCCCGGCGGCTGTCACCGGTTCGTGTGTTCGTGGTCAACGACCGACGCTGAAATAGCCGCAGTCGAAACGGCGATGGGCTGACCCGGTCAGCCGCTGATGGCGCCACCGAGCCAGGACTGCAGGTGGCCGATCGTCGCCTGGGTATCGATCGGGGCTTCCTCGGCACCGCCAAGCAGTTTCTGGTGAATCGATATGAACAGGAGCGGCGCCATCACCGCGAAAGCGGCTGCCCGCAGCGCTTCGCGGGTTCGCGGTCCGCCCGGCGTGCCCTTCAGTTTCTCGATGATCGATTCAAGGCCCGGTTCGAGCAGGAATTTCAGATAGGCCCGTCCGGCGACTTCGTCTGCGATGCCTTCGATCAGGCCGAAGGCGTGGGCGCGGGTGAACTGGCCATGCTGCATGCCCGCATCCGCCACACGGTAATATTCCTCAAGCGCTTCGGTCGGGGTGGTCGCTGGATGGGCGACCAGTTCCCAGATCCATTTGCCACGGTTTCCCATGTTCTCGAGGATTGCCGAAACAACGCCCTGACGGTCGTCGAAATAGTGACGGAGTGTCGGTTCGGACGCCTGGGCCGCAATTGCGAACTGTCGTAGCGATGGTCGACGCAGGTCTGCGGTAAGCGCAAAATCCGTCAATGCATCGACCAGTGCCATGCGCTTTTGCTCAAAATCGTGATTACGTGCCCCTACCGGTCTCGGCATGGTCAACTCCCGGGTGAAATGGACGGCCCCCCCAACGAGAACCATTCTCATTTCATTCATACGGGTTTTGTTCCTTCTGGCAACCTATAATATTTACTACAGATCAGCCGTATTTCCCGAGGCGGCACCACGGGGATTTTTTTGCTGCAGGCGGATGAAACTCAACTTCTCTGGGATGTTCCTTCGAAAGGTTATCGACGCCAATCGCGCCAGCGTGGAACGGCAGGCGGTCGTCGGGGGGGCGGGTTGTCGCGATCAGTCCGAGATGGCGTGGCCAAGCCAGGTCTGGAGCAGCCCGACGGTCGCCTGGCTGTCGACCGGCGCTTCCCCGGCTCCGCCGAGCAGCGTCTGGTGCATGCCCAGGAAGATAAGAGGTGACAGGATTGCGAAAGCGGCTGCTCGCAGCTCCAGCGCCGATTTCGGCGAGCCTGGCGTACCCGACAATTTCTCCGTGATCGAGGTCAGGGCCGGCTCCAGCATGTATTTGAGGTAGGCCTTGCCCGCTGTCGCGTCAGCGATGCCTTCGATCAGTCCAAACGCATGTGCGCGCGTGAACAAGTCGAATTGCGCGCCGGGCGTGGCGACGAGGTAGTAGTTCTTGACCGCATTCGCGACACTGTCGGACGGTACTGCCAGGTCGTTACGGTACGTCCGGCCGATCTTGCCCATGTTCTCGAGGATGGCGCCGACGACTCCCCGCCGATCCTTGAAATAGTGCCGGAGCGTGGGCTCCGACGTATCGACAGATTTTGCGAACTGTCGCAGCGACGGACGGCGGAGCTCCGCCGTAACCGCAAAATGGGTCAAACCATTGACGAGCGCAGCGCGCTTCTCTTCAAAATCGTGGTTACGCACCCCGGAAGGTCGAGCCATGTTCAACTCCAAATAGAATAAAATGATCCCCGGCCAATATCCCCTCTCAGGGCAACCTTACGGTTTTCGCGTCCTCCCGCAACCTACAACACTTGCTGCAGATTATCCATTTCGCTGGAGACGTTGCCAACAGGATTTCCTGTGGAGGCGGGCGCTTCGACTACTGCTCCTTTGAGAGCGGCAGCGGGAGAATTCGCCGGCTGCAAACGCGTTGTGTGTCGCTGTGACGTCTGGACCCGGTCGCCGGAGCGCGGCAAGACTGGAAGGGAACAAAGGGGATTCGATCATGACGACATTATTCCGCGCGGGCCTGATCGGCGCGCTCCTGGCGACCTCGACACTGGCGGGCTGTGCCTCGACCTATTATGGCGCGATGGAGCAGATCGGATTCGAGAAGCGTGACCTGCTGGTGCAGCGCGTGACCGATGCCGCCGTCAGCCAGGAGAATGCGAAGGTCGAGTTCGCCAATGCGCTCGACGCCTTCCGGGCTGTGGTCAATGTCGACGCCGGCGAGCTGGAGTCGACTTATGACACCTTGTCCGACGCTTATGACCGGTCAGAGGACAAGGCGGACAAGGTGCGCGCCCGTATCAGGGACGTGAAGGGCGTTGCGCGCGACCTGTTCCGGGAATGGAATGCCGAACTCAAAGAATATTCCGATGCCGGCCTGCGCCGGTCTTCGGCCCAACAACTGGCAGCAACCGAGGCACGCTATGACACGCTGGTCGCCAAGATGGACAAGGCCGCTGCCTCGATGGACCCGGTGCTCGCCGTGTTCCATGACCGTGTCCTCTACCTGAAGCATAACCTGAATGCCCGCGCGATTGCCTCACTGGGGGCCGAGACGGCCGATCTTGAGGCCGATGTCGCCGACCTGATTGCCGAGATGGAACGGTCGATCGCCGAAGCCGATGCGTTCATTGCGGAAATGCGCGCTGGCAGCTGAGCAGACGAATGCAGATTGTCCCGGGCGATTTCGAGGATGCGCGGGTGCTGGACCTGCTGCGCGTGCACCTTGATGGCATGCATGCGAACTCGCCGCCGGGCAATGTGTTCGCGCTGGACCTGTCCGGCCTGAAAGCGCCGGGGCTGGATTTCTACACCGCCTGGGATGGCGAGGCCTTGATGGGCATGGGCGCGCTGAAGGCGCTGGACGATGGCGGCGGTGAGATCAAATCCATGCGCACGCACGAAGCACACCTGCGCAAGGGTGTCGCTGCGGCGCTTCTGGAGCACATCATCGCCGAGGCGCGGGCGCGCAACTATCATCGCCTCAGTCTTGAGACAGGCAGTGGCCCGGCGTTTGACGCGGCGCTGGCCCTGTATCGGCGGTATGGCTTTATTGAGGGCGGGGCGTTTGGCGACTATGAGAAAAGCGACTTCAACCAGTTCTTCCACCTTCCCCTGTAAAGGCCGCCGCCATGACTGAGCTGAGAACCTTCTATCCCGAAATCGAGGCTTATGATTCCGGGCATCTCGATGTCGGTGACGGCCACACGATCTATTGGGAGCGGTCCGGCACCCAGGGCGCAAAACCTGCCGTGTTCCTGCATGGCGGGCCGGGCGGGGGCTTTTCGCCGAGCCATCGGCGCCTGTTCGATCCGAAGCTTTATGACGTGATGCTGTTCGACCAGCGCGGCTGCGGCAAGTCCACGCCGCACGCCTCGCTGGAGGCGAACACGACATGGCACCTGGTGGCCGACATTGAGCGCCTGCGCGAGATGATGGGCGTGGATCAGTGGCAGGTGTTCGGCGGATCCTGGGGCTCCACACTGGCGCTCGCCTATGCCGAGACGCACCCCGAACGCGTGAGCGAACTGGTGCTGCGCGGCATCTACCTGCTGACCCAGGCCGAGATGGACTGGTACTACCAGTTTGGCGTGTCGCAAATATTTCCGGACAAGTGGGAGCGTTTCCTCGCTCCGATCCCGGAGGCAGAGCGCGGCGACATGACGGCAGCCTATCGCAAGCGCCTGACGAGTGACGACCGGGCGGTGCAGATCGAAGCGGCGCTGGCGTGGAGCCAGTGGGAAGGCCAGACGATCACGCTGTTGCCTGAGCCGTCGACCAGTGACGTGTTCGGCGAGGATGATTTCGCGCTCGCCTTTGCCCGGATCGAGAACCATTACTTTACCCACAAGGGCTGGCTGGAAGAGAACCAGTTGCTGCGCGATGCTTCGCGGCTAAAGGATATTCCGGGTACGATTGTTCATGGCCGTTATGACATGCCTTGCCCGGCGCGGTTTGCATGGGCGCTGCACAAGGCCTGGCCGACAGCGGACTTCCACCTGATCGAAGGCGCAGGCCACGCCTATTCCGAACCCGGCATCCTCGACCAGCTGATCCGCGCGACGGACAGGTATGCGGGGAAGGGGTGACGGAGCGCCATGTGCGCCCGATTGCCGTGCGGCGCCTC
>TARA_R110000751_G_scaffold39719_9_pt1 | contig 21034 bp, 20 predicted proteins | sample TARA_R110000751 | Tara Oceans TARA_R110000751 (sample SAMEA4398001) | marine metagenome | biome: Polar Biome; feature: [MES] marine water layer (ENVO:01000295) within the mesopelagic zone...; material: water (ENVO:00002006), including particulate matter (ENVO:01000060) such as...... | reverse complement strand
TAAAGACATTTTGTTATAATGATTCTCCGCGTCGTGCGCATTCCATTGCTGCACAAGGAGGAATTAACGCTGCCAAAAACTATCAAGGAGATGGAGATTCTGACTACCGTCTGTTTTATGATACGATAAAGGGTGGTGACTATAGATCTCGTGAAGCAAACGTTCATAGACTTGCTGAAGTCTCTTCTAACATTATCGACCAGTGCGTAGCGCAAGGAGTTCCTTTTGCTCGTGAGTATGGGGGATTGTTAGACAACCGTTCTTTTGGTGGGGTACTAGTTTCAAGAACTTTTTATGCCGCAGGTCAAACGGGACAGCAGTTATTGTTAGGAGCATATTCTGCTTTGAACAGACAGATCAACCGTGGTAAAGTAACTCCATTCAACCGTCATGAGATGTTAGACCTTGTAAAGGTGGACGGTAAAGCACGTGGTATTATTGCTCGTAACTTAGTTACTGGTGAGATAGAACGACATGGAGCACATGCTGTAGTGATTGCTACTGGTGGTTATGGAAATGTATTTTTCCTTTCTACAAACGCTATGGGTAGTAACGTAATGGCAGCGTGGAGAACTCACCGTCGAGGTGCTTACTTCGCAAACCCATGTTACACACAAATTCACCCAACTTGTATTCCAGTTTCTGGAGATCACCAGTCCAAGCTGACATTAATGTCAGAGTCTTTACGTAATGATGGACGTATTTGGGTTCCTAAAAACTTAGAAGACGCAAAAGCAATACGTGAAGGGAAGTTAAAAGGTGTCAACCTTAAAGAAGAAGATAGAGATTATTACTTAGAAAGAAGGTATCCAGCATTTGGTAACTTGGTGCCACGTGATGTAGCATCTCGTGCTGCAAAAGAACGTTGTGATGCCGGTTATGGTGTTAACAAAACAGGTAATGCTGTTTATCTCGACTTTGAAGCATCTTTCTTTCGATATGGAAAAATAGAAGCCTTAACACACGGTCAAAAGGATGCTAGTAAAGAAGAAATGATTGCTTTAGGTAAGAAAGTGATTGAGAAGAAATATGGAAACCTCTTTGATATGTACCGTAATATCGCAGACGAAAATCCATATGAAGTACCTATGAAGATTTTCCCTGCAGTGCACTATACAATGGGTGGACTTTGGGTAGATTATAATTTGCAAACCTCGGTACCTGGATGTTTTGCAGCTGGTGAAGCTAATTTCTCAGATCATGGCGCTAACCGTTTAGGGGCAAGTGCTTTAATGCAAGGCCTAGCTGATGGATATTTTGTTTTACCGTACACCATTGGTGATTACCTAGCAGATGAAATTAGGACTGGACCTATTTCTACAGAAACAGCTGAGTTTGATCAAGCAGAAAATGATACTCGTGCACGCATCGAGAAATTGATGACTGGTGCAGGAACACATTCTGTTGATTACTATCATAAGAAATTAGGTTTGATCATGTGGAACAAATGTGGAATGTCTCGTAATGCGACAGACCTACAGTCAGCCATGGATGAAATCGCTGAGTTGAGAGCAGATTTCTGGAAGAATGTAAAAGTTCCAGGCACGGCAGACACTAAAAACCAAGAGCTAGAGAAAGCTGGACGTGTTGCCGACTTCCTTGAATTAGGGGAATTGTTTGCAAAAGATGCACTAGACAGAAACGAAAGTTGTGGTGGTCACTTCCGTGAGGAATATCAAACTGAAGATGGTGAAGCATTACGTGATGATGTGAACTATGCTTATGTTAGTGCTTGGGAATATAATGAGAACCCACGTGATGCTAAATTGCATAAAGAAGACTTGGTCTTTGAAAATGTAGAATTGAAGACTCGTAGTTATAAATAATTGAATTTTAAATGTTCCGCTTTCGCGAAAGCAGAACGAACTAAATATAAAAAGTATGAAACTTACTTTAAAAATATGGAGACAGGCTGGTCCTGAAGCCAAAGGAAAAATAGTTACTTATCCAATTGATGGTATAGATGGCGATATGTCTTTCCTTGAAATGATGGATATCTTAAATGAAAATCTGATCAATAAAGGAGAAGTTCCTGTAGAATTTGATCACGATTGTCGTGAAGGAATCTGTGGATCTTGTAACATGATGATTAATGGACAACCTCATGGACCGCAAAAATTGACAACTACTTGTCAACTGCACATGAGAAAGTTTAATGATGGAGATACCATCACTATTGAGCCATGGAGAGCAGCAGCTTTTCCAGTGATCAAAGATTTAATTGTCGATCGATCTTCTTTTGATAGAATCCAGCAGGCTGGTGCTTATGTATCGGTTAACACCTCAGGTAATACTCAAGACGCTAACTCCATTCCGATTGAGAAAGCCAAAGCAGATGAGGCATTTCACTCAGCAACTTGTATAGGTTGTGGAGCTTGTGTTGCAGCTTGTAAGAACGCTAGTGCTATGTTATTTACCAGCGCAAAGGTTTCTCAATACGCTTTGTTACCACAAGGTGAAATAGAGGCTACCGATCGTGTGATGAACATGGTACGTCAAATGGATATTGAAGGTTTTGGTAACTGTACCAATACAGGAGCTTGTATGCTCGAGTGTCCTAAAGGAATTAAATTAGAAAACATTGCTCGTATGAATCGCGAGTATTTGAAAGCAGAAATTATCAAATAGTTTCTTAAAATAAAATTATTAAAATCCCACCTCAGTTGAACTGAAGTGGGATTTTTTATGCTTGGAAATGTGGGCTAACCTTCTTTATATAAAAAGCGTTTTTGTAATTTACAGGCATGATTTCAAAGCTTCCCAAGGTCACTGACTCCATCTTTACTATTATGAGCAGGCTCTCGCACGAGCATAATGCGCTCAATCTCTCTCAAGGATTTCCTAATTTCCCAGCAGACCCTATTTTAAAAGACTTGGTAGTAAAGGCGATTCAAGACGATAAAAATCAATATGCGCCTATGCCAGGACTGATGTCCTTACGCGTTGGGATTTCTAACATGACCCAACAACAGCACCATGCTTTTTATCATCCAGAAAATGAAATTTGTTTAACTGCTGGGGCGACTCAAGGGATTTTCTGTGCCATACAAGCAATGGTGCATGCAGGTGACGAAGTGATCTTATTTACCCCAGCTTATGATTGCTATGAACCGGCGATTCAACTCGCAGGTGGAAAAGTAGTCCCTATAGCAATGACATTGCCAGACTTTAGGATGGACTGGCAAGAAGTGCGAGATAAAATCACTGCTAAAACCAAGATGATTGTGATCAATACACCTCACAATCCCAGCGGTAATATGTTGACACATGAAGATATGGAGGAGCTACAGGAAATAGTAGTGAACAATAACTTGTTGTTATTAAGCGATGAGGTTTATGAACATATTTCTTTTGACGGAAGAGAACATCTTAGTGCTGCAAGATATGAAGGCTTGCGTGATCGCAGTTTTATAACGGGTAGTTTTGGAAAAACCTTTCATGTTACTGGATGGAAAATGGGGTTCTGTCTCGCTCCTCAACATTTAATGAAAGAATTCTATAAAGTACATCAGTACGTCGTCTTTTGTGTGAATCATCCGGTACAAGATGCCATAGCTCATTATATTCAAGAACCCCATAGATATCGAGAATTAGGTGCTTTTTATCAGCGCAAACGCGATCTTTTCTTAAACCTAATAAAAGATAGCAAGTTTACTTTTACACCTGCTCACGGCTCTTATTTTCAGTTATTGGATTATAGCACGATTACCAAGGAACCTGATGTAGATTTTGCCAGAAGACTCACTATCGAATATAAAATAGCCAGCATTCCAATTTCTGTTTTTATGAATGGAAAAGATCCTAAAATGTTGCGTTTTTGCTTTGCAAAGAAGGATGAAGAGATTATCGCTGCGGCTAAGATTTTGAATAGTTTGTAACTGCATTTTACAAATATTTCCCCATGCATCGCTTGTCTCGGCTAAGCCGAGATTGCAGGAGGAAATAAAGACTGAGGTTTCAACTTCAACTATCTAAGGAGTTGAGGATTGCTAACTCTATATAGATACCTAACAAAACTCTATCTTTATAATTCGGCATATTTGTTGAATTCATCAAATAAAATACATCATGAAATACCTCACTCTATTGATAGCGATTGTTTTCAGTTCTTGTAGTTCTCAAAAAATATCCAAAACCTTGTCCAGTGCTGATTTTAAAGTAGGAGAGCAGCCTTATTATCAAGAATGGACTGGTGGCGCGCCAGGTTCTGGAAGTGGTGTGACCCTTTATTTTCCCACTTCAGTTATAGAAGGACATCAGTTAGAATCGGTTTATTTTCGTGGTATGGAGAATCACAGTGCCAGCTTTACTTCAAACGATAAGCAAATGTTAGTCACCCGCTTTAGTTTCCCAAATACGGACAGGGAGATGAGCTTGGATCCTAAAAACGAATACGGTAACCAAGCACCTCAAATGGAAGGATTGCCCATTAAATTACTCAAAAATGAAGCGGTAATAGCTTTTGAAGTAGACGGAAAAACAAAACTCGTAAAACTGGAAAATATAACTCAAAAAGAAAGCATCGCTTTTCCCAGTGCACCACCACAAGGCGGGGGTAATTAAATTTCAGGAAGCGGATAAGTAGATCACCTCATGGCTATCTAGAATACACGCTATTAACGAAGTGATGCTTTTTCGATTGATGATGACTATCTGTCCAGCATGCGGAGGATTTTATACAGGTTACAACAGCGCAAAGGTTCCTTTTCTAGAACTTGCATGCGATGATCTCGGCCTTGCCTTGAGTTGGAAGGGAGATGCGATGTTTGTAAATAGCTCATTAATTATTATTGGGGCTTCATAACTTAAGACTCTTTAAAATCCGCACATAATCGTACATTTGAAAGCAAATGAGTTCATTAAAATAAAGCGCGTTTTTGAGTTCCATAAAAAATCTTTTTAAGAATACCTTCATCTACGGTCTGGCGACGGTATTGCCTCGTTTGCTTACGGTTTTATTGACCTATCTTCTTACCTCTTATTTGCCAGATCCAGTTGCATTTGGAGAGGTTTCTATCATTTTTTCTTATATCATTTTTGCAAACGTCATCCTTACTTATGGTATGGAAACGGCATTCTTTAGGTTTTATAATGATGCTTCTACTAAGGCAAAAACACTCAGTACTGCGTTAATATCATTATTGGTTACTACCATTGTATTTGGAGCAGCTGCCTATTTATTTATAGATCAAATAGAAGTTGCAACAGAATTATCTGCTCAATATTGGAAATGGGTCATTGCCGTCATTGTTTTTGATACTTTAATGGTTATTCCGTTTGCCTATATGCGAGTACAGGGAAGATCGACCAGCTACGCGTTAATCAAATTATTCAATGTGGTGATTTCTGTAGGAACGACCTTTTTGTTTTTTATAGCATTGAAATATTTCCCGGCAATAGAAGGCTTGCTTCCAGCAGATAGAATTGAGCTCTTTTTTATCGCCTTTTTGGCAGCAAGTCTGATCACATTTTTAATTGTGATCAAACCCTATTTTATGACATGGGAATTTGATAAAGAACTATGGAAGAAGATGCTTACTTATGGCTGGCCTATTCTTTTGGCTGGATTTGCTTTTGCCATCAATGAAACTGTAGATAAAATATTGCTTCAAAAATTACTGCCGGTAGGAGATGAAGAGGCAGAAGGGATTGTAGGAGTATACACGGCGGGATACCGACTTGCCGTAGGAATGACGTTGTACGCACAAGCCTTTAGACTAGGAGTCGAACCTTTTTTCTTTAGTCAGTCAGGAGATAAAAATGCTACGCAACAATATGCGTTGATTACCAAGGCCTTTGTCGCTTTTGGATCTGTGACGTTAATGGCTTATGTGGTTTTGGTAGATTTTATAAAGCCTTATATTGTTAAAGAGGGCTTTGAAACCGCTATGGAAGTGGTACCATTGATTCTCATCGCTTATTTCTTTTCCGGGATTTATCAAACCCTTTCTGTCTGGTATAAAATCCAAGATAAAACACGGTATGGGGCTTATATTTCCATTACAGCAGCAGTACTTACCATTCTAGTGAATCTACTATTGATTCCGCATATAGGATATATGGCGAGTGCTTATGCGACTTGTGCCGCCTATGCTTTGATGATGGTTGTTTCTTATTTGATAGGAAGGAAACACCTTGCGGTTCCTTATGATGTTAAAAATATTTTACTATACCTAACCTTATCAATCAGCTTATCATTAGTGTTTTTCTATTTTGTAAGAGATGTATTTGGAATAGAAAGCTGGCAAACCTATCTTGTAGGAGCCTTAATGACGCTGGTAATTATAGCAGTAGTGAGCTTACGCGAAAAAGAAATCATCCACAAAATCATCAAAAGAAAATGACTATTAAAATCATAAATAAATCGGCACACGCATTACCTCATTATGAAACCGAGGCAAGTGCAGGAATGGATTTACGAGCGAGTATTGAAGCAGCCATAACTTTACAACCGCTTGAACGAGCCATTATAAAAACAGGGCTATTTATAGAACTTCCTATAGGAACTGAAGCTCAAGTAAGACCTAGAAGTGGCCTGGCTGCCAAAAATGGGGTTACGGTACTCAATGCGCCTGGAACTATAGATGCAGATTACCGAGGAGAAATAGGAGTCATATTAGTGAACTTATCAAACGAGGCTTTTACCGTAGAAGACGGAGAACGCATCGCACAACTAGTAATCGCAAAACACGAGCGTGCAGACTGGCATAAAGTAGAAGAATTGAGCAGCACAGAAAGAGGTGCAGGTGGTTTTGGAAGTACGGGAGTGAAATAAAAAAAGAGTCGCTCAGGGTCTTTAACAGGAGAAGAGGGAAAAACCTATCGACGCAAGAGCACTTTATTTAGAATCAGGCTCTCCTTATACCGCAGATGCAGAAAAGCTCATGCGGTATTTATACGATATGTTTGCAGAAGAAAATAAGCAAGAACTTTTCAAAAAGATTTGTTCTGATAATAATATTAATTTAGATTAAGTAATAGAAAAAATGAAAATAATAGTTCCTATGGCAGGTCGTGGTTCACGATTACGCCCACACTCACTTACCGTTCCTAAACCATTAATCCCTATTGCAAATCAGCCTATAGTTCACCGATTGGTAAAAGATATTGCACGTATTCTTTCAGAGCCAGTAGAAGAAATTGCCTTTATACTGGGTGATCCAGCATTTTTTGGAGATGAGGTAGTAAAAAGTTTAGAAGAACTGGCAAATGGCCTAGGCGCCAAAGCCAGTATTTACAGACAACTCCAGCCATTGGGAACTGGTCATGCCATCATGTGTGCCGAGCCATCTCTTTCAGGGCCAGCAGTAGTTGCTTATGCAGACACCCTAATCAGAGCTAGCTTTGAACTGGACCCAGCAGCAGACGCAGTGATCTGGACCAAACAAGTAGACCAGCCCGAAGCTTATGGAGTTGTAAAATTAAACGACAAAGAAGAAATCGTGGAACTGGTAGAAAAGCCAGCGCAATTTGTAAGCGATCAGGCAGTTATTGGAATCTATTATTTTAAAGAAATTGCAGACCTTAAAAAGGAACTTCAGTTTGTGATCGATAACGAGATCATCAACGGTGGAGAATACCAGATCAATGACGGTATCAAAAGAATGATGGCCTCTGGAAATATTTTTAAAACGGGAACCGTGGACGAGTGGATGGACTGTGGTAACAAGAATGTTGCGATAGAGACCAACCAGCGCATCATGACTTTTATGGAAAAGGATGGAAGTGAAGAAATCAACTCACAACCTACCTTACAGGATTCTAAAATCATCCAGCCTTGTGTGATTGACAGTAGTGTAGTGCTTAAAAACAGTACCGTAGGACCTCACGTGTCTATAGGTGCAGGAACGCTTATTGAAAATTGTACGATAACCAACTCGTTGATCCAGAACAACTCCACCATTAAAAATGCAACTTTAGAGGAGGCTATGATAGGCAGTCACGTAAAATACGATGGAAAGTTTACCAAAATTAGCATAGGAGACTATTCTACTTTGGAATAACACCTCATTTAATAGGTCATTTTGATGTCTATTTGGTATAACTTTTGAAAAGAACCACACATGAACAAGTCATTTAAAACATATTCATTTATCGCGATACTTTTCTTGGGCAATTTTATTTTTGCTCAGGAAGAAGTCTTTTCTGATGAGGTAAATGTAGATGACTTAGGAGATGTGTCTGATGCTTTTAAAGATAATTTTTTCAATGCCTTAGCTGCAAAGGCAATAGGCAATCACGATCAGGCGATTCAATATTTGGAGGCCTGTGAGAAGATGGAGCCAGAATCAGGTGCGGTGCAATTTGAGTTGGGTAAGAACTATTTGATGAGTGATGCTTTCGCGAAAGCGGAACAGAAAATAATTCGTGCCATAGAAATAGCAGGTGAAACAGAGTGGCTACTGGAGACCTTATACGATGTCTATGACAAGCAAAAGCAGTACGATAACTCCTTAAAAACTTTAGAAAAGCTTGTAAAAATCAATGAGAATTACGAGGAGTTATTGCCCTATCAGTATGCGAGAGCGAGCAAAAATGAGGAAGCACTGGCCATCATCAATAAGCTCGATAGCCGTCTAGGGAAAGAGGAACGGCGCACTCAGTTAAAAGTACAGATACAAGGGAGATTAGATACAAATGAAGCCAGAGACGCTAACATTGAAGATTTAGAAAGAGCGATTGCTTCAAATCCTAAAGACGAGAAAGCTTATGTCAACTTGATCTACCTTTACAGTAAGAAAAACAACACGGAGAAGGTTCAAGAAGTGGCAGAGGCTCTGGAAAGAAACCTGCCCGAAAGTGATAAAGCACAACTGGCGCTTTACAAGATTTATCTGGAAAATGGTAAAACACAAAAGGGAATCAAAAGCATGCAAAAGGTCTTTGAGTCGGTGCAGTTTGACATAGAGACTAAAATCAATGTGCTCAATGATTTCATACAGTCTGGTGGAGCAGACTTGGAGGATGAAGAGATTCAAAATGCGATAGATGATTTTGCAGATCAAGTAGAAGATGTAAAAGCTTTTAGTGCTTTAGGAGACTATTACTTGAAGCGAAAAGACGCTGCAAGAGCGGTATCATTTTATGAAAAAGGACTGGAGCTGGACGATAAGAACTACGATTTAATTAAAAAAGTAGCTCTTCTAAGTATCGACATTAAAGACTATAAGAAGACGGTAGAAGTCACCAACCGAGCATTGGAAGTTTTCCCTGCACAAGCCTTGCTTTATTTGTTAAGTGGCGTCGCGCATAACCATCTTAATGAGCCAGATATAGCTATCAGTCAGTTGGAAACTGGATTGAGTTTTTTACTTGACGAGCCCAAGCTAGAAAGCGATATGTACCAGCAACTCGCATGGAGTTACGATCAAAAAAACGATACAACTAAAGCGGCAAATATGCGTTCTAAAGTTGAAATGCTGTCTAAAAAAACCTAATGAAATACTTGAAGTACCTCCCTATAGCCTTGTTTTTATTGCTTGCAGGTTGCGCTAGCACACAACGAGCAGCAAATAACGCAACGGCAACGGCCAAAAAGTCTAAAGTGGTAAAAGCCCACGAAGCGGCACGCACTGATTTTAAAACTATGAATTCGCGGCTTTCTGTGAGCTATGACAATTCTATAACCACCCGATCCTTTACGGTAAATTTGCGTATGGAAAAGGGTAAGCAAATCTGGATGAGCGCTGGGCTTTTTGGGATTACGGCCGCTAAGGTTTACATCACTCCAGATCGAGTTCAGTTTTACGAAAAACTAAATAAAAGAGCTTTTGATGGGGACTTTAGTTTAATAAGTGACTTTTTAGGTGAAGAAATTAGCTTTCAGCAGTTAGAAGATTTACTGTTGGGACAGTCGGTAGAACCTTTGGAAAACAAGGATTTTACCATTGTAAATAACGAATATCAGTTCCAGCAGGTAGCAGTGATTACTAAGATGTTTAATTTGCGCCCAACAGATTTTAAAATCTCTGAACAATCCATTTCTAAAACTTCTGAAGGTAGTTTTTTAAAGGTAAATTATCCAGAGTATCAAATCGTGGATGGAAGAATCATTCCAACAGAAATTAAAATCGATGCCCTTCAAGGCGACCGGGTATCTAAAGTAGATATGGAATTAAAGAGTGTGGACTTTGATCAAGAGATGACCTTTCCGTTTAACATGCCTTCAGGCTATAGCCCATTCAAATTGTAGATGAAAAAGCATATTTATATTTTAATGTTGTTTTTGTTGTGTTTCGCTTTCGCGAAAGCGCAATCAGAAAAAGCCGCTCTAGAAGAACGCAAAGCCGAAATTCAAAATGAAATCAATCAGTTTGACAGATTGTTGAAGAACGTTAGGAAAGAAGAAAAAACGATGGTTTTGCTTGTGGAAACCATTGATAAAAAAATCTCTCGGACGCAAGAGATCATTAATATTACTAATAAACAGGCCAATACGCTTACCAGAAACATCAAAGCTAACCTTGTTCAAATCAAGAAACTGGAAGTGGAGATTAAAGCATTGAAAGCAGAATATGCCGAAATGATTGTAAAAGCTTATAAATCTAAAAATGATCAAAGTCGCTTGATGTTTTTACTGAGTTCTGAAGATTTCTTACAGGCTTATAAAAGAGTGCAATACCTTCAGTCTTATGCTAACTATCGTAAAAAACAAGCCGATGAGATTTTGTTAAAGTCAACGGCAATAGCTGATAAGAACGAAGAACTGGAAAGTGAGAAAAAGGAAAAAAGTCGTGTGTTGGATCTCAATCAAAGACAACGAGCAGCCCTTAAGACAGATAAAGTAGAGCAAGTAGACTTACTGGCCGTCGTTAAGGCAAATGAAAAGAAATACGCAGCTGACATCAAGGAGAAATCAAGAGAACGCAATAAAATAGATAGCGAATTAAGAGCTTTAATTGCTGCGGATATTAAGGCTTCCAATAAAGGAAAAACAGGGGCTGTTGCCAATAAATTTTTTCTTACTCCAGAAGCTAAGCTACTCGCTAATAATTTTAAAAGCAATAAAGGAAAATTGCCATGGCCGGTAGAAGAAGGGTTTGTATCCAGGCGTTATGGTAAACAACCACATCCTGTAGTGCGATCCCTTACCATAGATTCTAATGGATTGAGAATGCAAAGCCCTGAAGGCGCCAAAGTACGCTCTATTTTTGAAGGTAAAGTCATTCGTATTACCAAGAGTAAATACGGCATTTTAGCGGTACATATACGACATGGAAATTACACTTCTATTTATGATAACTTAAAATTAGTAAGCGTAGAAACTGGTGATACGGTGAGGACCAAAGATATTATAGGTGAAATATTCACATCTAACTCTGGTGAGACAGAACTCAAATTTGTCTTAATGCAAGACACAGAAACCGTTGATCCAGCGCAGTGGATTGCAAGAAAATAGGTTGGTTAACAATAGTTGAGCAACACGATTAGTTGTTTAATTTTTATCTATGTTGGACCAACTATACTATCATCTTTGCGTCGGTAACTAGCCTAACCTGCTCTTTAATACGCACAGTACTTTAAATGCTATAAATATGCGAAGCGGCACCTTGATAGATGATCATTCAAACAAGGCTTTCAATTCTGTGGCGTCTTTTGCTTTCATTTTTCCTGCAAGAACAAGACTCAATTGTTTGCGTCTCAAGGCCGCGTCGTAACGTTGTTTTTCTATTTCGGTTTCTGGTGTGATAGGAGCGATTTGAATAGGTCTTCCGGTATCGTCTACCGCTACAAAGGTGTAGATGGCTTCGTTTGCCTTGGTGCGCTCGCCGCTTTCACGATCTTCTACCCATACGTCCATATAAACTTCCATGGAGCTCTTAAATGCCCTTGTGACTTGTGCTTCTATAGTCACCACACTTCCTAGAGGAACCATTCTATTAAAGGCTACGTGATTTACAGAAGCAGTAACTACGATACGCCTGGAATGGCGTCTAGCCGCAATACTCGCGGCACGATCCATACGAGCCAACAGCTCACCACCAAACAAATTATTCAATGGATTGGTCTCACTAGGCAATACCATATCGGTCACCGTAGTAAATGATTGGGATGGTGTTTTAGGTTCCATAAAGCGCAATTTTTTTTTGCAAAGGTACTCGCAATTAAAGAGGCTATTTAATTATTTTAGAAAAGATTGAGAAACTTACATTTTATTACCTCACTTGTCATCCCGTAAAATTTGGCTGTAAAAATTATAACTTATGGAAAAAGCCGTTCCCAAATTTATACGGGATCTGCTATAACTATCTCAATATATTTATAAAAAGATACTTTTTAGCTACGGCAAAAATAATTATGACAACCTTTTCCCTAACTTAACGCAACCCTTACCCTAATTTTAGATCTACTAGATATATTATCTTAATCTTTATATCATGAAAAATATCATTCCTAATTCAGTACAAGATAGTATCTCGTCTTTTCCCTTCCGCTGGAAGGGATCAAGGGTTGGCTCTCTTGCATTATCGCTATGCGTTTTAAACACCACTACTTCTTGTGATAAAAACGACGATGACAGCGCAGACTGCCAAGGAATAGATTGTCTACCACCCATTACACAAACTGGCGCAGGGACTTTTGGATGCCTTGTTAATGGAGAGCCATTTTTTGCTTTTGGTGGCGTTAATGCTCAATATCAATTAATTGATGGAGAGTATTTTTTTGTTGTTGGTTCAAATCGAGAATCTGGCACTTTACGATCTATAATTTTAGAATCAACCAAAATGTCAATTAGTGAATCAGATTTCATACTTGGAGATTTTGGGGAAAATAAAATTTATTCCTTCATTCGCCTTTCCGATAATAATTTGAGTACAACTTTGTATACAACTGATAATAATATTGGAACCCTAAGCATTACAAAGTTTGATCAAACAAATCAAATAGTTTCAGGAACTTTTGAGTTTCAGGTCTTAAATCCAGACGATAATCAAATATACCAAATAACAAACGGAAGGTTTGATTCATTTTTCACTAGATAAAATTTAAAAAACCAACAATGATGAAAAAACTAATACTATTATTATGGCTAATTCCTGCGTTCTCCCTTTCTCAAGTAAAGGTGGATAATCAATAGAGAAATTCTATCAACGCTATATTTAACGACAGTACTTTCACAAAAGCGAAAACCTTAAAACACCCCACAAAAAAAACGCCTACAGATCAAAGCCTGTAGGCGTTTTGTGTTTTTAAGTAAGATCGTTGCCGTCTTTATCTTTGAAATTGTATTCTAGATAAGTATAGGCATCTCTAGGTACTACCTTGACCCATTTTTTGTGATTCATGAACCACTTAGATCGTATAGAAGGATATCCCTTTGTAATAAAAGCGGCGATAAATGGATGCGCATTGAGCGTTATCTTTTTTACACCAGCTTTAAGGTGTCGTTCTAATGTTTCGGTAATTTCCTGAATGACGAGAATTGGAGCTTGTATTTCTTCTCCATTTTTTCCGTCAGGATTTTCCTCACGAGTTTTGATATTTACTTCTTGTCTCACACGTTGTCTTGTAATCTGGATCAAACCAAATTTACTAGGTGGAAGAATCTTGTGTTTTGCGCGGTCATCTGCCATCTCATCTCTCATGTGCTCGTAGAGTTTCTTGCGATTCTCTGCTTTGCGCATGTCGATAAAATCGACCACAATAATTCCACCCATATCTCTAAGCCTTAACTGGCGTGCAATCTCAGTTGCAGAGATCATGTTGGTCTCAAGTGCGGTGTCTTCCTGACTGTCGGCTTTATTAGATCTATTTCCAGAGTTGACATCTATAACATGCATGGCTTCTGTATGTTCTATAACAAGGTAAGCACCTTTACTCATAGATACAGTACGTCCAAATGATGTTTTTATTTGTCTTTCAATACCAAATTTTTCGAAAACGGATGTTCTCGGATTGTGGTATTTTACAATGGACTCTTTATGTGGGGCAATAGTTTTCAAATAGTTTTTAATTTCTTGAAACACCTCTTCATCATCAACGACAATGGAAGTGTATGTATCATTAAAAACATCTCTCATAAGGGAATTGGTACGACTTACTTCAGTCATAACCTTTGTCGGGAATTGCGCCTTGTGTATTTTACTACACATGGTTTCCCACTTTTCAACAAGATTTTGTAAATCTTGGTCCAGCTCTGCTACGAGTTTACCTTTAGCAACTGTGCGTACAATAACGCCAAATCCTTCGGGTTTAATGCTTTTTACAAGTCTTTTTAGTCTACTTTTTTCTTCACGATCTTCTATCTTTTGAGATATAGATATGCGGTCAGAAAAAGGAACGAGAACAACATACCTACCTGGTAAAGAAAGCTCGGCACTTAGGCGAGGTCCTTTAGTAGATATTGGTTCTTTAACTACTTGAACAAGTATAGGTTGTGTAGGCGATACTGCATCTTCAATAGCACCATGTTTTTCTATATCTTTTTCAAATTTGATATCTTTAAGTGCAAAGTTTTTGCGTCTACCGCTTAAAACTTGTTTGGTAAATTTAAGTTGGGTAAGGTATTTAATACCTAGGTCGTGATAGTGTAAAAACCCATCTTTTTCATAGCCTACATCTACAAACGTAGCGTTGAGGCCAGAAAGAACCTTGCGTGACTTTGCAATGAATATGTCACTTACCGCAAACTTAGTTTTTTCTTCATCTTTATGTAACTCGACTAGTCTACCACTTTTAGTAAGCGCATAATCGATTTTTGTAGCACTGGAACGGATAATAATTTCTTTATCCATAATTCCTGTAATATTTATAACCTTACTTTTTCTAACGATTAGAAATAGTAAAGTATGTTTATAATTATATAGTACAAGCAATTCACTGCTTGTACAATAAACGAGTTGTCAAATGCAACCCTATTTCAAAGAACTACTAAAATACAAAAAGTAGTCTAGGACTACTTTTTCTTCTTGTGACGATTTGCACGACGACGTTTTTTACGTTTGTGCGTTGCAACCTTATGTCTTTTTCTTTTTTTACCGCTTGGCATATCTCTTATATTTTTTACTTAACTTTTACGTTTGATTTTACTCCGTCTACAAATACTTTAGCAGGTTTAAATGCTGGTATGTTGTGAGCAGGAATTTTAATTGTGGTGTTCTTAGAAATGTTACGACCAGTCTTTTCAGCTCTTGTCTTAACAATAAAGCTACCGAAACCACGTAAATATACGTTTTCTCCAGTTTCAAGAGAGTCTTTCACTTCATTCATGAAAGATTCAACAGTAGCCTGCACATCAGTCTTCTCCATTCCCAGCTTGTCTGAAATTTTAGATACGATATCTGCTTTAGTCATTTTAGATTTAATTTAATTAGGGTTAAATTTAAATAGCGTGCAAATATACCCTAAAAAACTAGATATGAAATCCTTAACCAATTAAAATTTAAGAAGATATATATTGCAACCTGAAATTGAACTCATTTTATGAACTTTTCCGTGCAACTTACTGATTGGTATTTGGTTAACAAAAGAACACTTCCTTGGAGAGAAACAGAAAATCCTTACTTTATATGGTTAAGTGAGGTGATTTTGCAGCAAACAAGGGTTCAGCAAGGCCTACCTTACTATCAAATTTTTGTTAAAACCTACCCAACAGTAGAGAAACTCGCTGCTGCGCCCCAAGATGAAGTACTGAAGTTATGGCAAGGATTGGGCTATTATTCCAGGGCTAGAAACTTACAAGCAGCTGCTCTACAAATAGTGGAGGACGACCTTAAGTTTCCAGACAATTATAAGGATTTATTACGACTTAAAGGGGTTGGAGATTATACAGCAGCAGCAATTGCTAGTTTTGCCTTTAAAGAAGTGGTTCCTGTAGTGGACGGTAATGTTTATAGAGTGTTATCCCGTCTGTATGGGATTTCTATACCTATAAATGTTCCTGCTGGGGTAAAAGAGTTCAAGGAACTTGCCATTAAATTAATCAATCAAAAAGATCCTGCAACACATAATCAAGCGATTATGGAGTTTGGGGCACTTCAATGCACTCCCAAAAATCCAGATTGCAGTACTTGTCCATTTAAAAAGGAATGTGTGGCTTTTCAAGAAGATAGAATAGGAGAGTTGCCTGTAAAATTGAAGAAAGCCAAAGTCAAAAGTCTTTTTCATCATTACGTGGTGGTACAAACTCCTTCGGGAAAAACAATTATGAACCAGCGCGATAACAGTAGTATTTGGGCAGGATTATTTGAGTTCCCTTATATTGAGGCAAATGGGGCTCTGTTATCAAATGAGGTTACAGAACATGATGTGTTTAAAGGTGTTGTAGGGAAGTCTCGCTTTCGCGAAAGCGTATACAACCAACAGCCCATTATCCATAAATTATCTCATAGAAAGATTCACGCTTATTTCTGGATCGTAAAGGTGGAAGAAGAACTAGAAACTGCGGTTCTTGTTGAAGAAGCATTTGAAAAGCCGGTTCATGTCTTAATGGATAGATTTATGAAAGAATTCTGGCAAAAAAACTAAAAGTATTTTGTAAATTAGAGCAGCTAACGATCTAGCGATGTAGGCGTTTTTCATATCTTTGACGACTTTTTTAAACACCATACAAAAGATTATTTTTATAAATTCAATACAAACTCATTATGGCAGGTACCGTTAATAAAGTGATTCTAATAGGTCACACAGGAGATGAAGTAAAGATGAAATATTTTGAAGGGGGTAATTGCATAGGGAGGTTTCCTCTTGCTACTAACGAAGAATATGTAAATCGCAGCACAGGAGAACGCGTTTCTAATACAGAATGGCATAATTGTGTCGTGAGAAACAAAGCTGCTGAAGTTTGTGAAAAGTATTTAAAAAAAGGAGATAAAGTATATATAGAAGGGCGTATTAAAAACAGACAGTGGACTGGAGAAGATGGGCAGCAACGTTACACAACAGAAATCCAAGTGCAAGAGTTTACCTTTTTAACTCCTAAAAACGAAGCCTCGACACCTAGTGGACCTCAACAAACTGCTCCTGCTCAGCAAACGCAAAAATCTCAACAAGCATCTACAGATCCAGAGAAAAAAGAAACACCGACAAATTCTTACAGCGAGCCACAACCGGAGAGCAGTAGTGTAAATGAAGACGATGATTTACCATTTTAACTTAAAAAGAATTAATTCGCACTAATTGGATATTGACTCACCGCATTTTCTCAGCGTTTCAATGATTTCCAGCGGAGATCAATTGATGTATTTAATAGTTTTTATTTTACTACTTATTTGTAGCGCCCTGATAAGCGGCGCTGAAGTGGCTTTTTTTAGTCTTTCTAACACAGAATTAGATGATGAAAGCGAAGACTTTCCTAGACGTAGGATTATCAATAAACTCCTTGACAGGCCTAAAAAACTCCTGGCAACTATATTAATTGCAAATAACGCGATTAACATCACCTCAGTATTGATATTTGGAATCCTCAGCGATACTTGGTTGGAAAATGTGAAACCTATTGCCATCGACTTTGGCTTTCAGTTTGATTTGGATATAAGGTTTGTTATTGAAGTTGTAGTGGTGACCTTTTTGATTTTACTTTTTGGCGAGATTTTCCCAAAGGTTTACGCTAACCGCAACCCAAAGGGATTTGCCAGTTTTATGGCGATACCTCTTAATGTGCTCGACAAAATATTTAGTTTTATCAGCTTACCAATGCGTTATGTTACTTTACAAATACAAGACCGTTTAGGAGGTAAGAAGTCTAATATAACAGTTTCTCAACTATCACAGGCATTAGAACTTACTGACGGGAACGATACTACAGATGAAGAACAACAATTGCTTCAGGGGATTGTAAGCTTTGGTAATACGCATACAAAAAACGTGATGCGCAATCGTACCGATGTGTTTGCTCTAGATGAAAGCCTGCCTTTTAAAGACATCATACCTCAAGTTATTGAGCATGGTTACTCGCGCATACCTTGTTATAAGGAAAGCATAGATCAGATTACTGGAGTCTTGTATGTAAAAGACCTGCTGCCTTATATAGATCGTAAAAATTATGAATGGAGAAAGTTGCTTAGAGAAGCCTACTTCGTTCCAGAAAATAAAAAGTTAGATGATCTTTTACAAGAATTTCAAGAGAAGAAAAAGCACATCGCTATAGTGGTGGATGAATATGGAGGCACAAGCGGTCTTATTTCATTAGAAGATATTATAGAAGAGATTGTTGGAGATATCAGTGATGAGTTTGATGAGGAAGATCTGATTTACTCAAAGCTGGACGATAAGAATTACGTTTTTGAAGGTAAAACGCAATTAAAAGATTTCTACAGAGTTTTAGATTTAGAGGAAGAAGATATCGCAGTATTTGAGAATGGTAAAGGAGAATCGGAGACCCTTGCAGGATTTTTACTAGAGCAAACCGGTCACTTTCCTAGAAAATTAGATCAAGTACCTTTTCACAACATGACCTTTTTAGTAGAAGTCATGGATAAAAAACGCATTAAACAAATAAAATGTACACTAGCTTAAGAATTCTATTTGTATTGTTACTATTCATTGGGATTTCCAGTTGTAATGATAAAAAAGTATTGCCCAAGCCTAGCGGCCAGTTGGCACTTGATTTTCCAAAAGGGAATTATGTGAATTCAGATGATATGAATTGTCCCTTTTCTTTTGAAGTAAATGAATTAGCACGAGTACTGTCTAAAAGCGATTGTTCTATGAAGATTGAATATCCTGATATGGATGCAACGGTATATCTCAATTATAGACCTGTACAAAACAACCTCAGACAATTGCTCATCGACGGACAAAAACTATCCTATGAGCACAATCAAAAAGCAGATGTTATTGCAGATTTTCCCTTTGTTAACAAACTTAACAAGACCTATGGGATGATGTATGAAATAGAAGGTGATGCGGCTTCTAACGCTCAATTTTATGTAACGGACAGTACCAAACATTTTCTTACCGCTTCCTTATATTTTTACACACAACCTAATTACGATTCCATTCTACCAGCGGTAGACTATGTAAAAGGTGATATGGTTAAAATGATGGAAACTCTGAGGTGGAAGGAATAAAACGCCTATTAAAGGGTGTTTTATATATAGGAAAAAGCTATTAGTTTTGCTGTTATAAATTATCTATAAGGAAAGTTAAAGAACAATATGTTAGATATAATTTAATGTCTACTTTTGGCTCAACCCAAAACTAAAACTATAACCAAAATGAAAAAATTTAAATTACTCTCGATTATTTTTATTGCTGTATTAGGAACAGTTACAACATCTTGTTCCAGTGACGATGATAATATTCCAGCAGTTACAATTGCAAATGAAGTTACTTACGATGGTAACACGTATACACTATCAAAAGGATTCTTAGAAGATTATGGAGATAATGGTAATGGATCTTATGACTTTGATGTTACTTTAGTAAGTAGTGGAATCAATTATGACAGTACAAATGCTGCGTTTACTGGTAGTGGTCAGGTACTTTATTTAGATCTGAACTCTGATAACATGGCTGCTCTTTCTAATGGAACCTATAACTTTTCAACGACGAGAACTGCATTTTCTCTTGTGAATGCGGTAGTTGTTGTTGATTTTGATGCGACTGCAATGACAGGAACTGGTGTTCAAGCAACTGGTGGTAGTGTAGTATTAACTAAAGACGGTACTGAGTATACCATTTTAGTAGAATGTACAATAGCAAGTGGTGATACTATTAGTGGTTCATACGAAGGAACGCTTACTACTATTCAGTAACGGAATCAATTCATAAAGAATTAATAATCTTAAAAAAGCTCAAGAATTAAATCTTGAGCTTTTTTTATGTTTAAATAGTAGACCTTTGCAGCTTTAAAATTCTATGGATAACGCTAAATTAAAGTACCTATACCTTGTCATTCTAAGCTTGATTTGGGGTTCCTCTTTTATCTTAATAAAGAAAGCATTAGGAGAAGAAAATGGAGAGTTGGTATTGCAACCTTTGCAATTAGGGGCTTTACGTACCATGATCTCTGGGGCTATCCTTATTTCTATAGGTTGGAAATCATTTGCTGCCACACGAAGAAAGGACTGGCCGTGGCTAGCGCTTTCCGGATTGCTAGGCACCTTTTTTCCCGCCTTTTTATTTGCATACGCGCAAACTGAAATCGATAGCGCTATAAGTGCCATCCTTAATTCTACTGTTCCATTAATAACATTAATTATGGGAGCGATTATTTTCGGTATTTCTTTCTCGCGTAACCAATTGATTGGAGTTATTATAGGCCTTGCAGGAGCTGTAGGCTTAGTTTTGGCGGGTATGGAAAGCCATCCAGAGCAAAACTATCTTTTTGCAGGATTGATACTCATCGCTTGTGCCTGTTATGCCAGTAATGTAAACATTATAAAAAGATACCTTCAAAACATCAAACCTCTCGCTATTGCTACGGGTAATTTTGTCTTTATAGTACCTCTGGCAACCATCGTTTTTTTTAGTGCCGATGGCGCTTCCATTGATTTTGAAAGTTCAGCAGTACAAGAGAGCTTTATGTATATTATTACCTTGTGTATTTTTGGAACTGTTGCGGCTAAGGTTATGTTCAACAAGTTAGTGCAAATGACTTCTCCAGTATTTGCTAGCTCAGTTACTTATTTAATGCCCGTGATAGGATTGACATGGGGGGTTTTAGACGGGGAGCTTTTTAATATCTGGCAAGTTGTTGCTACTGGGGTAATTATTTTTGCAGTGGTATTAGTGACCAGAGAGAAGAAGAAGGTTTAATCGATTACCTCACTAGCCATCATATAACCTACTATTGCTTCTTTCATCAACAAAGATTGTTCTCCAGCTTTAAGTGAAGGTAATTTTTCTTTTACAATATAATGAGGCCATTTATCATCATCGTAGTGAGAGAATTCATAGTAACCATAAGGTTCTAACACTCGACATATAGCTATATGCATGAGCTGTAATTTTTCATCTTTTTTGAATTTGCGATGCAATTGCCCTAATTCTTGTACACCTATTATAAATAGAATCGCATCAAGATCCATTTCATCTCCGTCTGCAAAACGTGATTGAAAAAATGCTACGGTGCGCATCCATCTGTCTTTTA
>TARA_R110000751_G_scaffold2018_21_pt1 | contig 21043 bp, 15 predicted proteins | sample TARA_R110000751 | Tara Oceans TARA_R110000751 (sample SAMEA4398001) | marine metagenome | biome: Polar Biome; feature: [MES] marine water layer (ENVO:01000295) within the mesopelagic zone...; material: water (ENVO:00002006), including particulate matter (ENVO:01000060) such as...... | reverse complement strand
GAACGTCGCGAGACAGTTTGGTCCCTATCTGCCGTGGGCGTCGATTGTTGAAAGGAGTTGCCCCTAGTACGAGAGGACCGGGGTGAACATACCTCTGGTGTACCTGTCATCCTGCCAAGGGTGCCGCAGGGTAGCTATGTATGGACGGGATAACCGCTGAAAGCATCTAAGCGGGAAGCCTCCCTTGAGATAAGCAATCTTCGAACCGTCGTAGACCACGACGTTGATAGGCCGGGTGTGGAAGCGCAGTAATGCGTGTAGCTAACCGGTCCTAATAGTTCTTTTCGCGCTTGTAGGATCCATACCATCAACGACAGCCCTGTGCTGTCCGCGAGGGTGGAGGAAACTTCAGCCGGATAAGCCCAGAATGCTCAACAGCATCGATTTAAAACCCGTCCGCCTGCTTTATTGCTTGGTGGCTATAGCGTCTGTGACCCACCCGATCCCATCTCGAACTCGGCCGTGAAACCGGACTGCGCCGATGGTACTAGTGCTCAAGCACTGGAAGAGTAGGTCGTCGCCAGGCATTATAGCAGACGGACGCGGTATAAACCCATTCACGATTTCAAAAAGCCGCTGCCGGGTCTCCCGCGCGGCGGCTTTTTCGTCTCTGGCGCATGCCGGTGGACGAACACACGGTGCCGCGGGGTGGAGCAGTCCGGTAGCTCGTCAGGCTCATAACCTGAAGGTCGTTGGTTCAAATCCAACCCCCGCAACCACCAGTATACAACTAGCCCGCTGCCTCTCCGAGGTGGCGGGTTTGTTGTATCTGGGGTGGACGCGATCCGCGAACGATCGGAGCATCGCCCTCCGGAAAATGTCGGGCGTCGGTAAAGAGCGTGGCTTCTTTAGGGCGGATATGAAGCGTGGCCATGCTCGCCCTGGTGGGGCTCGACCACGCGACGTGATCGGAACTCGCTAGTGGCGGCTCCCGCCTCGTACGGTCCAGGCGCGCTGCAGGGGCGAATGCATTCGCTTCCCGCTGCGCGATAACGGGCCACGGGATAGCCCCTACTCGGTACCAAGGGATCCACAGTCCGAGCACCTACATCAGCTCGTAATGTGCCTTAGAGGTCGCGCCGAGGTGTTCGGCCGGACGATCGTCGTAAGCGGGCGTGGGGTAGGTAGCCTCGCTTCGGGAAGGGGCAAGTTCGCCCCATTCCGATTTGGCTATGTCTGCTGGGCCACAGACAGGCTGCGACCCCAACCTGCTGAGGCGATCCTACTCGGTGAACCAGCCGCGCAGCTCATCGAGTCCGCGCTGGACGGTGGCCTCGTTGGCCTTACCCTTCAGGTCGCGTTCGACCCGGCGGGCCAGATTGCCAAGATCCTCGTCGCCGAAATAGGCGGCGATGCCGGCCATCACATGCAGCTGTTCGCGCAGCTTCTCGCGCTGCTCGGCAGTGGGGGGCGTGGGGCCGCCCAGTTCGGCCAGCTCGGTGCGCAGCGCGCTGCGGCGCTGTTCGTACATCTGCCGCGCTTCGGCGTCTTCGTCGCTGGCGGGGGCTTCCTCCACTGCTGCAGCCGGGTTGGTCACCAGCCACTTTTCGAGACAGGGGCCAAGCCGTTCGATCGAGATCGGTTTCGCTACATGGTCCTGCATGCCCGCGGCCAGGCACAATTCGATATCGTCGGGATAGGCATTGGCAGTGATCGCCAGGATCGGCAGGTCGCGCTCGGAGACGCCTTCGGCGCGCAATGTGCGCGTGGCTTCGAGCCCGTCCATGACCGGCATCTGCATGTCCATCAGCACGGCATCGAACGGCCGGCCCTGTTCGCGCGCAGCGCGCACCTGTTCGACCGCCTGCTTGCCGTCCTCGGCAATCTCCACCGCGACGCCGAGACGGCCGAGCATCGCTACCGCCAGTTTGCGATTGATGTCGACATCTTCCGCCAGCAGGACTCGGCGCCCAGCCAGCGTCTTGCGGAACGAAGCGGCGTCCTGCTTTTGCGCAGGCCCGTCGGGTACATTGCCTGCGCATTCGACCAGCGGGAGCGAGAGTACGAAGGTCGAGCCTTGCCCCAATTCGCTCGTTGCGGTCAGGGTGCCGTCCATCAGCTCGGTCAGCTGGCGGGCAATGGCAAGACCGAGGCCGGTACCTGCCACACTTGTCGCGGCACCGCCTTCGATCTGGGTAAACTCATTGAAAATATCGGATAGCCTGTCCCCCGGAATGCCGACCCCGGTATCGATAACGCGGATGACGATCGAGCCGTCCTCCTCCTGCGCCACGATCCGCACCGATCCCTGATCGGTGAATTTGATGGCATTGCCGATCAGGTTGAGGATGATCTGGCGCACGCGCAGCTTGTCGCCGGTCCCGGTGGGCATGCCGGAAGCGATGTCGGCCTCCAGCACGATGCCCTTGGCCTTGGCGTTAGGTTCGAACAACCGCACGCTGCTGCGCACGAGATGCCCGAAATCGACCGGTTCGCGCGACAGCTGCATCCGGCCCGCCTCGATCTTCGACAGGTCGAGCAATTCGTTGAGCAGGCGCAGCATCGCCTTGCCCGAATCCGAGATCATTCGCGCATATTCGAGATGCTCTTCGGACAGATCGCTTTCCAGCAGCAGGTCGGCAAACCCGATGACCCCGTTCATCGGGGTACGGATTTCGTGGCTCATATTGGCGAGGAAATGGGTCTTCGCCTTCGCCGCGTCCTCTGCCGCGTCGCGCGATTGCCGCAGGCGCTCTTCGATCAGCACGGTTTCGGTGATGTCTTTGAAAACGCCGAATACGGTCACCACTTCGCCGGTCGGCGAGCTTTCGGCATGGCCGATGGTCGCAATATGGCGCAGTTCCCCGTTGGGGCGAACGATACGTGCGGTGAACTCGAAATCCTCCCCCTCGTTGAGGGCCTTCTCGACCGCTTCGGTGACCATGGGCCGGTCTTCTTCGTAATAGAAATCGATGCCCTTCTCGAGATCGGGGACGAAGTCGTCGGAGACGCCATGGATCCGGAACAGTTGTTCCGACCAGAACAGCGAATCCTCCTGCACATCGATCCGCCAGTGGCCGATATTGGCGATTCCTTCCGCCATCTGCAGCAGGCGATTGTTCTCGCGCATGCGTGCATTGCGTTCGCTGTCGAGCAGCTTTTCGCGCCGCCGGGCGCCGATGTCGCGGACGATCCCGACAAAATCCTGCAGCTCGTCGGTTTCGGGAACCCGGCGAGACGCAAAATGGGCCTCGAGCCAGACGTAATGACCGTCGCGATGCTTGTGGCGATAGGTCGTCAGCGTGCGGGGAACCGCGCCCTGGAACAGCTTCTCGCTCGCCACCATGGTCGCGGCGCGGTCATCGGGATGGATGCCGTTGATCGGCGACTGGCCGATCATCTCTTCGGGCGGATAGCCGAGCAGTTTTTCGCAGGCCGCGCTGATGTAGCGGCGGACCCGGTCGGGCCCGATCACGACCACCATGTCGGGAAGATCGGCCGCGATCGATTCAAGGTCGGGATGTTCGACCAGGTCGCGCAGGTCCGCGTCTTCGGTAGCGGTCGGCCCGGCGGAGGCGCGGGCATCGCGAATGGCGCTGCGGAACCAGATTGCCAGGGGCACGGCGGCCACGATGGTTCCCAGCACGAAACCCAGCAGAACCATCTCGATGTCCAAATTCATACCTACTCTGTTAACTTTGTTTTGCCCGAATTACCCGGCGGTTATGCAAGCTTGTTTCCCATGGCACAATCCCGTCAAAAATTGGGTCTATCGGGGATTAAGGAAAGAAACGTATAATATCCCCTCCCAAAATAGTTGAGAACTTCTGTTGGTAAGGTCTTCTAAACCATCTGAGTGAAGTGATAGGGCTAGCACATGCAATGGCTGAAGGTACCCCCAGGACTGTCATGGTGAATCGAAAACCCCTTTGTGTTGCCGCGGCGGTGGCGTTGGTAACTACGGCAGCGGCGGGGCAAGTCCCCGCCATTTCCGAGAATGCTGTAGTCGGCCCGTCGACGGAGGCGGTCACAAGGGTGATCACGCTCAAGGAGCGCGGGTTTCCCGATGGCTTCGAGATCGCCGGCCTGTCGGGTTCGCGCGAGATTTATTTCCCCATCCCCGCGGATGCCGGCGCGCAGAACCTGCGTCTCGTACTGCCCTACCGGACGGATTCCTCCTTCAACAGTCGCCGCGCGCTATCGATCGAAGTGGGGGGGAAGACACTTTACACGACTGCGCTGCCGGACGGGTTTTCCGAAGGGGTGATCGATGTCCCCATCGACGCCTCGCTGATCGAACAGGGCTTCCTGGCCGCGCGCATCGTCTATTCGGGCGCAATTACCGAAGACCGCTGTGTCGATCAGCGATTGTCGGCTGCCTATCTTTCTTTCGCAGGCAGTGGCGGTTTGCGCGCGCAGCTCGACGGCGCCAGCCTGACGCGGGTGGCCTCCGTCGCAGCGGCGATGCCCACCGCGATCGATGTCGATCTGCCTGCGGGCGCAAGTGCCGCGCAAACCGCGGCCGCGCTAACGCTGATGCTGGGCGGGGTGGATGCACGACTTGCCGGCAACCGCAGAGCCAATCCCGCCTTTGGCGAGGGGTGGCAGGTTTCGCGGGTCATCTTCGCCGATCCCGCCTCACCCGCACTCTCGGTGCAGCGTGAGGCCGGGGAGCCGGTGTTGCAGATCGGCGGTGAGGATCCCGTCGCCAGTGCACGGCTGTTGCGCAGCCGGTGGAATGCACTCGTCGCTTCGCCTGCTGCTGGGTCGGCGCAGCGCAATGCGGGCGCTGCAGCAACCACGCTCACGGTAGGCGATCTGGGCGGCGACACGTCGATCCAGAACGTCGTCGACCGCGGACAGTGGAACGTGGCCATTCCCACCAGCGCGGTGCCCGCCGGGCAGCGCATGACGGGCATGGTGGTCGATGTTGCGGCGGCAGAAGATGGCGGGACCACGCGCCCGGTCATCGCCGTGCTGCTCAACGGCGTGCTGCTGGCAAGCGCCGAGGCCGAGGACGATGGCCGTACGCGGCTCGATGTGGATTTCCCGCAAGGGCTTACCACCTCGCGCAACAATCTCGAGGTCAGCGTCGCGCGGCAGCCCGCCGGCGGCGACTGCAAGTTCGCGCCGCAAGGCTATCCGGCGCAGCTGCTTCCTTCCAGCCACGTCAAGCTCGATCCCGTAGGGACGGTGGCCGATTTTTCCGATCTTCCCGCGGTCCTCAACGGCGGCTTCACGCTGGTGATGCCGGGCGCGGAAGCGCTCGGTCCGGTGGCGTCGCTGCTGGGCCCGCTTGCAAGCGGCGAGGGGGCGGTCACCGTCTCCTATTCGGGCATGCCCGAGGCGGGCGCGGTGGTGTATGTCGGCGATCAGGCCCCGGCCGGGACCGATCCGACCGTGCGCTTCGACCAGGGTGCGGTCACGATCGACGGGGAGAACGGGCAGACACTCCTCGATGCCGAAGCCATTGGCGAACTGACCACGGTCCAGCTGCTCGAACAGGGCGGCCGCACCGTCGTCTGGATCAAGCCGGGCGCGGACTTTGCCGCGCTGGCGACCAGCGCTTCGCCGCCGGTGCTCAGCTATGGCAATGTCGCTTTCCTTGCCGGGGACCAGCTCGACTTCGCATTCCATAATGCGCGCGAGCGGCTGATCGATATCCGCTATCCGGAAGAAAACAGCTTCAGCCAATTCCTGCGCCAATACCGCCTGTGGCTGATCGGTCTCGGCTGGGTGCTGGTGACCCTGGGCTTCGTCTATCTCCTCCGCCGCGTGATCGTCGCCAACAAAACCAAAGACTGATCGTGGGCAACCTCCTCTCGATCGACAGTTGGACCGGTGATTTCCTCGCCGAACGCAATCTCGTCTCGGCGCGGCAGCTGAACGAGGCGAGCGAACTGGCTGCGCGGTGGGGGTCCAACCTCGCCGATGTCATGCTGACAAAGAACTGGATCGAGCCGGAGGCCTATTACAGCGCACTCGCCGACCGGTTCAGCGTTGAACAGGTCGATCTGGAGAAGGACCCGCTCGATCCCGATCTGCTCGAGGTTGCGGAAGTCGCCAATTACATGCGCGAACTGGCAGTGCCCTGGCGGTGTGAGGACGGGGTGACGACGATCGTCACGTCGCGTCCGGGGCCCGAGCTGATCCTCTATGCCCGCCGCAAATGGGGTGCGAGCGTCAAGATCGGCATCGCCTCGAAGAAGCAGATCCAGCAGGCGGTGCAGAGCGTTTTTTCCGAACGCTTCCTGCATGCCGCGGTATTCGATTTGGCCGAGCACGATCCGGTGATGTCGGCGCAGACCGTGTTCACGCCGGTCCAGCTGGTGGTCGGCTGGGCGATGCTGAGCGGGTTCGCGCTGGGGCTGGCGCTGGCCCCGATCCCGACGCTGATCGCGCTCAACCTCGTGATGACGCTGTTCTACCTCGGCAATTTCCTGTTCAAGACCGTGCTGATCTGGGCGGGCGGCAAGCACCAGCACGCCAGCGAGCGGCAGATGGATGCGGCGGTCGGCCTGCTGCGCGACGAGGACCTGCCCGTATATACCGTGCTGGTGCCGATGTTTCGCGAGCCCGACGTGCTGCCGATCCTCGCCAATGCCTTGCGCGAACTCGATTATCCGACCAGCCGGCTCGACATCAAGATCGTGCTCGAGGAAGGCGACCAGCTGACCATCGATGCTGCCACCGCGCTGGGGCTGGAGGATATTTTCGAGATCATCCTGGTCCCGCCCGCGCAGCCGCAGACCAAACCCAAGGCGTGCAATTACGCGCTGCAATTCGCGCGCGGCGATTTCCTCGTGATCTACGACGCCGAGGACAAGCCCGAACCCGACCAGCTCAAGAAGGTGGTGGTGACCTTCGACCGCTCGCCCGCCAATGTCGCATGCGTCCAGTGCCGGTTGAATTACTTCAACCGCGAGGAGAACTGGCTGACCCGCCTGTTCACGCTCGACTATTCGCTGTGGTTCGACCTGATGCTTCCCGGGCTGGAGAAGCTCAAGGTGCCGATCCCGCTGGGCGGCACATCGAACCATTTCCGCATGGACGTGCTGCGCGAATTGCGCGCATGGGACCCGTTCAACGTTACCGAGGATGCCGATCTGGGCATTCGCCTGACGCAGAAGGGCTATGAAGTCCGGCTGGTTGCCTCGACGACCTTCGAGGAAGCCAATGTCTCGCAGTCGAACTGGATCCGGCAGCGGTCGCGCTGGATCAAGGGCTATATGCAGACGATGCTGGTCCATACCCGGCGGCCGATCCATCTGGTGAGAAGCATCGGTGTGCTCGGGCTGCTGGGCTTCATCTTCTTCATCGGCGGGACCATGCTGTCGGGCCTGCTGAATCCGGTGTTCTGGGCGATATTCGTGCTCTGGCTGCTGACCGAGACCGGCATCTTCGATCCGCTGTTCCCGCCCGTCCTGCTGTATCTCTCGGTGTTCAACCTGCTGGCGGGGAACGGCTTGTTCATCTTCGTGATGATGCTGGCGCCGTTCCGGCGCAACTGGCTGTCGCTGGTACCCTATAGCGTGACCGTGTTCTGGTATTGGGTGCTGATGTCGATCGCCGCATGGAAAGGCGCGTGGCAGCTGATCACCAAGCCGTTCTACTGGGAAAAGACCGAACACGGGCTGTCGAAACACACCGCCGCCGAAGTCAGCAAGGCGCAGGCGAGCCAGACCGCGGGATGACGGCGCGCAGGATCACCAGCTATGCCATGCCGATCGCATTGGGCATCGCGCTGGTCGCGCTGGCCTCCATCCTCCATGCGCGCGGCTATGTCTCGGCCAGCAATCTCGACCTGCACGGGCGGACGTTGCTGAGTCTCGAGGGGCTGATCCGGTTCGAGGATATCGTCACTGCCTTTCCGCCGCTGCCCTACATCACCGGGATCGGGCTCAATCACTTCGTACCCGTCGCCGGAACGACCGGGCTGGCGGTGTTGAGCGCGATGCTCGCCGCGGCGCTCGTACTGGCATGGTTCTGGGCATTCCGGGCCAACGGATTGTCGCTGTGGGAAGCCTCCGCCGCCAGTGCGGTGCTGGCTCTCAATCCGGTGTTCCTGCGCGGCGCGACCGAAGGGATCGGGTTTATCCTCGTCCACTGGGGGCTGTGGCTGACCGCGCTGGGGATGTTTAGCCTGCGCCGGGGCGAACGCGTCAACGATCTGATGCTGGTCTCGCTCGGCCTGTGCCTGATGGCTTTCGCGCATCCGTTCGGAATGGTGCTGGCATTCGCCAGCCTGCCGTTCCTGGCGCTGGTCATTCCGATCGACAGGCTGCGCATTGCACCGGTCGCGATGTATCTGACGCTGCTGTTCCCGGTGCTCTTCTCGATCGCTTCGTTCATCTATGTGAACTGGGTTTTCGCCGACCAGACATTCGACTTCATCGGTGCGGTCAGCCGGGAATCTGCCGGGCTGGGCGCCGACCCCACCGGCCGCGTGCCGGTGGCCGACTGGCGCAATATTAGCCTCGCGCTGGTTAGCCTGTTCGCCGTATGCCCGATCGCGATCGGCTTTTTCTTCGCCGCGCGCGGGATGGCGCCGCTGCGCTATGCGGTGCTGGCGCTGTTCCTGACCGTGCTGGCGGCGATGCTGCTGGCGCTGTCGTTCGGTCTGTTCCCCTCGGCTGCACTCGCGGCCAGTCTCGGCGTCACCGCGGCGGCCGCCTGTGTCGCGCGCTGGCCCATCGCGCGGCTCAAGCGGGTGGAGCTGCTGCTGCTCGCTGCCGGCGCGATTGGCGGGGCCTTGCTCGTCAGCGTCGACACCGCGCCCGAGACCCAGCGCTGGAAAGCGGCGCTGGCCAACCGCCCGGTGCCGGTCAGCGATCCCGAACTCGCAGGCGTTGCACGCGCGCTGTCGGGCCGCGAGGACGTGCTGTTCGATGCCGAGGCGGCCCCCGCAGTAATCGCGCTGCGCGAGGATGCCACCGGGGTCTTGTCTAGCGGGACACAGCAATTCCGCACCGTCTCGATCCGGAGGAGGACCGATGCCAGCACGCTGGTCGTCCGCAATCGCGAATCTGGCTACGGAAGTGACCGGGTTGGTCGCATCTTCCCGACCCTGTACGAGAAAGGCCTGCCCGGTTACCGGTTGCACTATGACGGGGCGCGTTGGCGGGTGTATGAATTGAGCAGCGAGGCCGCACGATGACCGAAGGTAATCAGTCCCGCATCCTCGTGGTCGACGATGTCCGCGAAAGCGCGCTGATCACCCGCGCGCTGTTGGCGCGCGGCAATTTCGACCGGATCGATATTGCCAGCGGGGGTCTCGAAGCGCTCAAGATGTGCGGGATTACCCCCGATGGCGAGGCCGATAGCACCGCCGAACACCCGTACCAGATCGTCGTCCTCGACATCATGATGCCCGATATTGACGGGCTGGAAGTCTGCGCGCGGATGCGGTTGGCCAAGGGCACGCGCGACCTGCCGATCCTGATGCTCACCGCGACCAACGACACCGAAACGCTCAACCAGGCGTTCATGGCGGGCGCGGACGACTTCCTGACCAAGCCAATCGACGAGATGCGGTTGCTCGCACGTATCCGGAACCTGCTGCGGATGCGCCGCGAACAGGAGCGGCGTGCTCTCCGCGAGGAAGATCTGCGTGTCCAGAACGCCGCGCTGCGGCAGGGCCAGCTGACGCTCAGCCTGATCGATCCGACCACCAATCTGCTCAAGGACCGGGTGCTCGAACTGGTCATTTCGGATTGCCGCGCGCGCGGCCGGCCCGCTGCGCTGAGCCTGGTCCGGATTGTCGACTATGGGGCCTATGTCGCGGCGCATGGTCAGGACAAGGGCGAGGCATTGCTGGCGCAAGTGGCCGACATGCTGCAGGCGATCCCCGCGCCGCTGGCGGTCTATCTGACTGCCTATGGACCGGGATCCTTCATGCTGATCCATCCCGGCGCACCCTCGGCAAGCGAGCTTGAAGACTGGAACGCGCGGGCTGCCGAAGCGGTCGAGCTGGCTGCGATCAACCACGGGAATTCGATCCAGGCCGAGCATGTAACGCTCTGGACCCGGACCGTATGGGCCGAACCTTCCGGTCTGGCGGCGGCTGCGGATACGATCATCGACCGGACCAAACAGGAATTGCTGGAGCGACAATGATGGGAAAACTGTACGGCATCCCAATTGCCTTCGCCAGTCTGCTGGCGGCCCCCCAGGCACATGCGCAGACGCTGACCGCAACCGAGGCGGGCGATGGCTCGAACAAGGGCCAGGCCATTGCGACGTTCTATTATTCCAAAAGCACGCGCGGCTTCGACGCCGATGGCGACAGCATCGACATTGCCGATTACGAGAAGGTCGAGCTGTACCTGCTGGCCGAATATGAGGTCGCTCCCGATCTCACGCTGATCTTCAAGCCGAGCTTCCGCAATGTCTCGGTTGAGGGCGGCGATGACGACAGCGGGCTGGGCTATACCGATATCGGGGGCCGGTACCGCTTTGCCGAGAATACCGACGGCTGGCTGGCTGTCGAAGCGACCGCGCGGATCCCCGGCGTATCGCGCGACGACAATCTGGCGCAGGTCGGCAGCACCGATGCCGAATACGATTTCCGCTTGCGCGGCTTTCACAATCTGTCCTTCGGCGAGGACAGCGGCTTTATCGACGGCCAGGCGAGCTATCGCCTGCGCGATGGCGATCCGCCCAACGAGTTCCATGCCGATGTGACGCTGGGTTATCGCCCCGATCCCGATTTCCTGCTGATGGTGCAATCGCTCAATACGATCAGCGATGGTGCGGGGCAGGGGATCTTCGACGAATATCGCTATCACAACATGCAGGTCAGCGGGGTGCTCACCGTCTCGCAGTCGGTCTCGCTGCAGGCTGGTCTCGTCGGCACGATCGCGGGCGAGAACGCCCTGCGAGAGCGCGGCTTTTTCGGGGGCGTCTGGGTATCGTTCTGAGCTAGCGCAGGCCGAGCAGGCTTTGCGCGGGCTTGTTCTGGATCGTGAAATCGGTGTCCTTGGGGCCGCCGCCCTGCGGGTCGCTGAGCCATCGCCACACCAGCGCGGTATCGATCCCGCCCTGCCGCGCCGCATCGAGCCAGAGACGCAGGACCTGCTCCTGCAGCGCCGGATCGGGCGCTGCATCGCGCTCCTCGGCGCTTTCCCACGGCTTGTAGGTTGCATCGGCGGCGGAGCGGATACCGATCTCGCCCAGCCAGGCGGGCTTTGCATGACGATCCGCCAGAGTTCTCAATGCGCGGACCTCGTCGCCGATCGCGCGGCGCCATGACGCCCTGTCGCTCCGCGCGCCCAGCGGCGGGTAGGAGGACATGGTCACGATATCGAGCAGGTTCCAGAAACCCACCTGCTGCGCCTCGGCGGAATTGTGCGCGACATAGGTCAGTCGGCCCGGGAACACCTCGCGCACCCGCGCGATCAGCCGCGCCCATTCGGGCCGCGCGCTCGTCTGCAACAATTCGGTCCCGACGCTCAATACATCCGCCCCCGCTTCGGCGGCGGTTTCGGCGCAATCGACCAGTGCGCTTTCATAGGCGTCGAACCAGCTTTGCCAGTCGCTCTCGCTGGAGAACACCACGCTGCCCGCCCAGCGTTCGGGCACCCAGACATGCGGCTTGACCACCACCTCGAGCCCGACCCGCGCGGCCTCCTCGATCCCGCGGAACAGCCGCTCGCGCGGGAGCGCGCTGCCCCGGACCAGTGCCGGGTCGCTCGCGCCCGGTTGCCAGAAGAACGGCACCAGCGCGACCGTGGTGGCGCCCGCCGCAGCCAGATTGGCAAAGCTTTCGCGGGCCTGTGCGCTGCCGAACGGCGCGGCTGGGTCCTCGATCATGTTTACGCCGATCTGCATGACCCGTGCTTTCGCGGCGAGCGGCGTCGCAAGCAAGCCCGGCAGCGCGGCCGCCATGGCCAGCACCTGTCTTCGATCCGGTCGCATTCCTCGCATGGGCGCACTCTAAGCCTGTTTGCCTGAACCAACCCCATACGCACCGGTCGCGCAAGCGTAACCGTCAGGGCAAAGCCGCGAAGCCCGTTCAGCCGCGGGCGAGCCCCGCCTTTTCGACATGCGTCGCCACCGGCTGGCCCTGGTCCTTGCGTTCGGAATAGCGGTCGACCAATTGCTCGGCATGGGGGCGCATCAGTACGGTGAAGCGGACCAGTTCCTCCATCACGTCGACGATGCGGTCGTAATAGCTCGAAGGCTTCATTCGGCCGTCCTCGTCGAATTCCATATAGGCCTTGGCGATCGACGACTGGTTGGGGATCGTGACCATGCGCATCCACCGGCCAAGTACGCGCAAGGTGTTGATCGTGTTGAAGCTCTGCGATCCGGCGGAAACCTGCATCACCGCCAGCGTGCGCCCCTGGGTCGGGCGGCGACCCCCGATGGCCAGCGGCAAATGGTCGATCTGCGCTTTCAGGATACCGGTGACCTGCCCGTGGCGTTCGGGGCTGCACCACACCTGCCCTTCGGACCACAGCGACAACTCGCGCAGTTCATGCACCGCCGGGTGATCGTCGCCTTCGACCTGGTCGGGCAGCGGCAGGTCGGACGGGTCGAAAATGCGCGTTTCGCAGCCGAACCATTGGAGCAGCCGTGCCGCCTCCTCCACCGCGAGCCGCGAAAAGGAGCGTTCGCGCAGCGATCCGTAAAGCAGCAGGATCCGCGGCGGCGGCTCCATCGCGCCCAGTCCCAGTGCGGGATTGCGATGCGCGAATTCGGGACGCAGCGCAGGCAGGTGATCGGGATCGGAGAGGGTACGGATGCGGGACATGCAGGCTTGCTCGGGGTTCAGGCTGCGGGGAAGCGGCCGCGCGTACGGTTGGCGAAGGCCACCAGCGAGAGCATGACGGGGACTTCGACCAGCACGCCGACCACGGTGGCCAAAGCCGCTCCGCTGGTCAGGCCAAACAGGCCAATCGCGACCGCCACCGCCAGTTCGAAGAAGTTGGAGGTGCCGATCAGTGCGCAGGGTGCGGCGATGTCATGCGGGACTTTCCACGCCTTGGCTGCTGCATAGGCGAGCGCGAAAATGCCATAGGACTGGATGATGATCGGAATGGCGATCAGCGCGATCAGCAGCGGGTTGGCAACGATGGTTTCGGCCTGGAAGGCGAACAGCAGCACCACCGTCGCCAGCAGGCCCACGATCGACCATGGCTTGAGCCGCGCGGTGAAGGCATCGACCGACGCGGTGTCGCCGCCGTGGCCGGCCATCACCCGCCGCCGGGTCAGCGCGCCCGCGGCGAGCGGGATCACGACATAGAGCCCGACCGACAGCAGCAGCGTCTCCCACGGCACGACGATGTCCGTGACGCCCAGCAGGAGCGCGACGATGGGCGCAAAGGCGACGATCATCACCAGATCGTTCACCGACACCTGCACCAGCGTATAGGCGGGATCGCCCTTGGTCAGCTGCGACCACACGAACACCATCGCCGTGCAGGGCGCGGCCCCGAGGATGATCAGCCCGGCGATATATTGGTCGGCATCGCCTTCGCTCATCAGCCCGGCATAGAGATAATCGAAAAACAATAGCGCCAGCGCGGCCATGGTGAAGGGCTTGATCAGCCAGTTCACAACCAGCGTGATCACCAGCCCCTTGGGCTTGCGGCCGATATCCTTCACGCTGGCGAAATCGACGCCCACCATCATCGGATAGATCATCGCCCAGATCAGAACTGCGACGACCAGATTGACCGAGGCATATTCGAAGCCGGCAAGCGCGCCGGCCACGCTCGGCGCAGCGAGCCCGAGCGCAAGGCCCGCAAGGATGGCAAGCGCCACCCATAGCGACAGATACCGTTCGAACGTGCCGAGGGGCGGGGGTGGCGATGGTTTGGGTCATTCGGCGGCGCGCGCCCTGGCGCTGGCGCCTGCTTCGCGGCCGATGGTGGCGAGCTTGCCCTTCATCGCCAGTTCGTCGAGCCCGGCATGGGGCAGCATCAGGAACAGTTCGATCCGCCGCTTGAGATAGCTCAGCGCATCGACAAAGGCCGCGCGCTGGCCGTCGCCCTCGACCGCCGCGGGGTCTTCGACGCCCCAATGCGCGGTCAGCGGCTTGCCCGGCCAGACCGGGCAGCTTTCGCCCGCGGCATTGTCGCATACGGTGAAGATGAAATCGAACTCGGGCGCATCGGGTCCGGTGAAGACGTCCCAGTTCTTCGAATGCAGGTCGGCGGTCGGATAGCCGAAGCTGTCCAGCACCTCGATCGTCATCGGATGCACCGCGCCCTTGGGATCGCTCCCGGCGCTGAAGGCGCGAAAGCGCCCTTCGCCCAGCTTGTTCAGCAGGGCTTCGCCAAGCACCGAGCGGGCCGAATTGCCGGTGCAGAGAAACAGCACATTGTAGGGTTCGCGCATTTGGGTGCCTTCTTTGGGGGCGGGGCTGGTGCAATCTTCTCCGCCGCAGCAATTCTCCAGGAGAAAGCCGACGAGCGCGTTCATGGCCGAATAGTCGGCGCTGTAGATGAGCGAGCGCCCCTCGCGGCGCTGCCCGATCAACCCGGCGCGCGACAGATGCGCGAGGTGAAACGACAGCGATGAATTGGGAATCTCGAGCGCTTCGGCGATTGCGCCAGCGGGCATGCCATCCTCGCCGGCCTGCACAAGCAAGCGAAACAGTGCGAGGCGGTGTTCTTGCGCCAGCGCCCCAAGCGCCTCGAGCGCTGCCGGAGAACTCATTTCCATGAGTGTCGAAATATAAGCCGCCCTGGACGACGTCAAGGCATGTTTCGATTACTCTCGAAATAACTGCTGGGAGCGGCCGGGGTCAGGGAAGCTGTTCGGCCAGCTTCCGGAGAGTCTGCGCGGCTATATCCAGCGTCTGCAGCTTGGTCATGAAGCGCGCCACCACTGCCGGATCCTCGGCGAGGTCGTCGGCGAGCGCTTCCATGGCGGCGGCGGTATGCGCCACATCCTCGCGGCTGAGCTCGGCGGAGAACAGCGGGGCGGCGACCTTGGCCACCGGCGCGGCGACCAGTTCGGCCTTGGCGGTCTGCACCGCTACGTCGACTTCTGATTGCGTTCGGCGCCCCGAGGGGAGCCACAGCCCGACATCGGCACGGTGGCGGAACTTGATCCCCGCCTTGCCCGGCTTGATCCACACCACCATTGCCTCGAGCGAGATATCGCCGCGGTGCAACAGGCACTGCGTATCGGGCTGCGGCAGGACTTGGCCCTCGACCAGCGCGCCCCCGGGCGACATGTTGCGGACCTTGACGGTCTCGCGCGAATTGCCGGTAACCAGCGCCGCCATGACGAACATATTGGTCCGCGGCTCCGTGCGCGCACAGCCGATAAAGTCTTTCTGGGGTTCGTATGCTGCTGATAACATGTCGATTTCCTGCGGGAACCTTGGCTGATTCCCCCGCAAGATTGCCTGTCGAGCGCTATACGTATAAATACTAGGTCCGCTTGCTTTGGCGCGGCGCCTGCGCCCGGTGTGGGGAACGCAAAACGAGAAGGGCCCGCCGCTCTTGCGAGCGACGGGCCCTCTTCCCGTTAAGTGGGTTCGGGAAGATTAACGGAGCAGCGAAAGCACGTTCTGCTGGCTCTGGTTGGCCTGTGCGAGCATCGCGCTCGAAGCCTGGCTCAGGATCTGCGACTTGGCGAGCGCGGTCGTTTCGGCCGAATAGTCGGTGTCTTCGATCCGCGAACGTGCGTCGGACAGGTTCGTGATGTTGTTGTTGAGGTTGGTCACAGCCGATTCCAGCTGGTTCTGCGACGCACCGAGGCCGGCGCGCACGGTCGAGACCGTCTTGATGGCGGTGTCGAACAGGGCGATATCGCCAGCCGCGAGGGCTTCGACGTCGACGGCTGCCGCAGCGGCCAGATCGGTGTCGGTGGTGAGGTTGGCCGAAAGATCGATGTCGATCGCATCGGCTTCGTTCGCGCCGGCCTGGACCGTCACGACACCGGCAGTACCCGCCGAAGCGTCGAACAGCTTCTGGCCGTTGAATTCGGAGTTCGCCAGAACGCTCGTGATCTGCGTGTTCAGCGCGGTCATTTCCGAAGCGAGGTTGGCGAGGTCGTCGGCCGAATAGGTGTTGTTCGACGCCTGAACCGTCAGTTCGCGCTGGCGCTGCAGCATGTTGGTGACTTCGCTCAGCGCGCCTTCTGCGGTCTGCGCCATCGAGATGCCGTCATTGGCGTTGCGGATACCCTGGTTCATGCCGCGCACCTGCGAGGTCATGCTGGTGGTGATGGCGAGGCCGGCCGCGTCGTCCTTGGCGGAGTTGATGCGCTTGCCGGTCGACAGGCGTTCCATGGCGGTTCCGAGGGCCTTGCCCGCGGCATTCGAAGCATTGGCGGCCTTGAGTGCGCCGATATTGGTGTTGATGACGTTCATGACAATGTTCCCTTTGGTCTACGGTCACTGCCCCCGGTCAGGATATGGCAGTCGCAAACCAGACCGGCAGGAACTTTCCGGAATTAAGGGTGTTGTCCAAATTACCGGGGTTTCGGATTAACCATCCTCGTAAATCTACCAGCCCTAAAATTATCCAATCTTTTGACGTCCGTGCCGCATTCCGGGGTCTGTCGCTAAGACATGCCAAGTGGGGGCACAAATGGACGGGATTACGAAAACCACGGGCTTTATGCGCGTGCATGGGACGATCGAGGCACGAATGGCGGGCATTGCGTCCTCGCTATTCATGGACCGACCGGTCACTCTGGCGGATGCGAGCGATCTCGCGGCCAGCCGCGATGCCCGCACGATCACCGTGGCGCGCGGCGAAACGCCCGCGATCGAACTGGCCGGTACCGGCGGCTCGCTCACCTATACCGACCCGATTGCCGAAAGCAGCATCGCTGCGCTGGTCGCAATGACCTATGCCGGGCAGGGCCCGGTTGCGGCCGATCCGGCATCGCTGTCGATCATCGCGCTTGCTGACCGGCTCGCGCGGACCGACATTCCGGTGCTGATCAACGGACCCACGGGTACGGGCAAGGAAGTGCTCTCCACTTTTATTCACCGGCGTAGCACGCGGGCCGACCAACCGTTCATTGCGGTCAATTGCGCGGCGATCCCGGAAACCATGCTCGAGGCCATGCTGTTCGGGCACGAGAAGGGCTCGTTCACCGGCGCCAATGCGGCGGGCGAAGGCTTCTTCCGCGCGGCCGATGGCGGCACGCTGCTGCTCGACGAAATCGCCGAAATGCCGCTGTCGCTCCAGGCGAAGCTGCTGCGTGCACTGCAGGAAGGCGAAGTGGTGCCGATCGGCGCGACCCGCCCGATCAAGGTCGACGTCCGCATCATCGCCTGTGCCAACCGTGATCTTCCGCATGAAGTGGCCGAGGGCCGGTTCCGCGCCGACCTTTACTATCGCCTCAACGTCTTTCCCATCGAGATGCCGCCGCTGCGCGAACGCCGCGCCGACATCGCACCGCTGGCGTTCGCCATGCTGCTGCGCCACGTCGCCAAGGGTGACCGCGTGCCGTGGATCGGCGATGCCGCGATTGCCACGCTGGCCGAGTATCCGTGGCCGGGCAATGTGCGCGAACTCGAAAACGTCATGCGCCGGGCCTTGCTGCTCTCGCAGGGCGAAAGCGAGATCGGGCCCGAACATATCGTCTTCGACATGACCGCCCGCGCGGTCGACAAACCGGCCGAGGCGCAGCTCGTGGCCGCGGCCGAGGGTCCGGCAAAGCTGTCGAAAATCGTCCAGATCTCCGAAGCCCGCGCAATCATGGAAGCGCTCGACTCGGTCGGTGGCCACCGCGCCAACGCCGCCCGCGCGCTGGGTATCAGCGAACGCACCCTGCGATATCGCCTGGCCTCGTTCCGTGAAGCCGGTATCGCCGTGGGAGCAGGCCGATGAACCCCGTAGGCGGCGTTGGCGGCGGCGGCTCGATCGAACAGATCATCGCGCTGCGCCAGCAGATCATCGACCGGTCCAAGGTCCTCCAGGACCTGCACCAGCCGCAACCCGCGGCCCCGACCGAGGGGCCGACTTCGGCGCCCAGCTTCGGCGATACGCTTCGCACCGCGCTCGACAATGTGAACGCGGTCCAGAGCGAATCCGGCCGGGTGACCGCGGCCTACGAACGCGGCGAGGAAACCGATATCGCCAAGGTGATGCTCGCCCGGCAGGAAGCCGGGGTCGCCTTCGAAGCCACGCTCCAGGTCCGCAACAAGCTGCTTGCTGCGTATCAGGAAACCATGCGGATGGGGGTCTAACCGATGACCGGACTGGTTCCTGCCGACAACGCCGGCGCGGGCATGCTGACGCCGCTGACGGGCGGCTCGGGCTCGTTCGGCGAACGCCTGCGCGCCTTTACCGCGCAACCCTCCGTCAGGAAGGTGCTGCCCTGGTTCGCCGGGACCGCCGGCCTTGGCCTGCTGGCACTGACCTGGGCGACGCTGTCGCCCGCGCCGCAGCGGGTGCTCTATTCCTCGCTCGGCGATGCCGAACGGGCAGGCGTCGTCGCCTCGCTCGACCAGGCCGGGATCGACTACACGATCGACAATGGCACGGGCGCGCTGACCGTGGGCGAAGACGATGTCTATCGCGCGCGGATGATGGTTGCCTCCGACGGCTCGCTCGCCTCGCCGGAAAGCGGGACCGATTTGATCGAAAGCCTGCCGATGGGGGCCAGCCGGACGCTCGAGGGCGACCGGTTGCGCGCCGCACAGGAGCGCGAACTCACGCTGACGATCATGGAAATCAACGGGGTCGAGGCGGTCCGCGTGCATATTGCGAAGGCCGAACGCTCGGTCTTCGTGCGCGAGGATGTCGCCCCTTCCGCATCGATCATGGTGCGCATGGCGCGTGGGCGCCAGCTGACCGATGGCCAGGTGATGGCGGTTACCAATCTGGTCGCGGGTTCGGTCCCGGGGCTGAACATCGATGCGGTGAAGGTCGTCGACCAGCACGGCAAGCTGCTGACGCAGGCGCGCGACCCCAATAGCGGGCGGCTCGACCTGCAGGCGCAGATGGAAGCCAAGCTCAACGCACAGGTCGACCAGCTTCTCTCGCCGATGTTCGGCAACGGCGCGTTTACCTCGCAGGTGCAGGTCGATCTCGACATGAACGAGGTCACCTCGGCGCGCGAAAGCTATGACAAGGACGGCACCGTCCGCCGCGAGACGACGCAATTGTCGCAGAGCGGCGGCGTCCAGGCGGGCGGAATTCCCGGCGTGCTGGCGAATACGCCGCCCGCCGATGCCGAAGCCCGGCAGGGGGCGCCCGAGGATACTGCCGAGGCCGCTCCGGGCGGCGGCGTGGGCGAAAGCAGCGCTACCCGCGTCTATGAACTGGGCCGCGAAGTGTCGGTCTCCAACCTCACCCCGGGGTCGATCAAATATCTCTCGGTCGCTGTGGCGATCGACCAGGCGGCGCTGGCCAAGGCGAGCGCGGCGGATATCAACAAGGTCAAGGAACTCGTTTCGGCTGCGGTTGGCGCGCGGGCCGATCGCGGCGACCAGGTCACCGTGGTGATGCGCGCCTTCGAAAAGGTCGAGACTGAAGCGGTGCCGTTCTACGAAACCAGCTGGTTCGGGATGGCGGTACGCAATGGCGTGGCGATCCTAGCCGTGCTGCTGGTCCTGCTCCTCGCGGTGCGTCCGGCGATCAATGCCTTGCGTAGCGGAGCGAAGAACGGCGGCGTACTCGATCCGCAGGCGGGAGGCACTCCCGCGCTTGGCGGACCGACCATGGGCGCAGCGACGCCTTACGACCGGCAGGCGCTCGACGGGCAGATCGAACTGGCCCAGCGGATCGCGCGCGAAAACCCTGACGATGCCGTGCTCGCACTGCGGCGCCTGCTCGCGGAAGATGCGCGGCAAGGAGCATCCACATGACCGCGCCCACACCCCAGCTGCTCGGCGGCACCGACAAGGCGGCCATCATGGTCATGCTGCTCGCCGAAGAGGACGCCTCGAAGATCCTCGGCCAGCTTACGCCCGACGAATTGCGCCAGCTGGCGGGCACGATGTGCGGGATCGGCGAAGTCGAACCGCAGTCCATCGTCGATGCCATCGCCGGTTTCTCGCGTTCGACCGAGAACAGCGGGATTTCGGGACACGGCCGGGTCGACAGCGTCCGCAAGCTGCTCAACGGGGCGGTGGGCGAGGTGAAGACCGACAACCTTATGCGCCAGGTCGCGCCCGAGGCCGAGGAAGCGAGCCTGCCCGCGCTGGGCCTGCTGCGCTGGCTCGACCCCAAGATCATTGGCGAAATCCTCGCCGACGAACATCCCCAGGCGATCGCCGTGCTGCTGTTGCAGCTCGATGCCGATGTCGCCGCGGCGGCGCTGTCCGCCTTGCCCGAGGACCTGCATACGCCGGTGCTCCACCGCGTGGCCAAGCTCGGCCCCGTGTCGCGGCAGGCGATCGATATCCTCGAAGGCACACTCAACGCCAAGATCGAGAAGCTGCACGGGACGATCCCGCTGACGATGGGCGGGATCAAGCATGCGGCGGAGATCATCAACCAGTCGCATCGCAGCGTCGAGAAACGCGTGCTCCCGACCATCGGCAAGATCGACAAGAAGCTTGCCAAGGAACTCGAGAACGAGATGTTCAAGTTCGAGCATCTGTTCGCGCTCGATATGAAGATGACCGGCGTGCTGCTGCGCGAGGTCGAGAGCGATACGTTGATCATGTCGCTCAAGGGGCTCGAAGAAGACCGCCGCGAGCAGTTCTATGGCGCGATGTCCTCGCGCGCAGCCGATGGCCTGCGCGACGAGATCGAGATGCGCGGCCGGGTCAAGAAGAGCGATGTCGAAGCGGCGCAGAAGGAAGTCGTTGCGATTGCCAAGCGCCTGATCGCGCAAGGCGATATCATCATGGGCGAAGGGGACGAGGACTATGTCTAGGGTCGCCTATGCCGCGCTCGGCAAGCGGGGGAGCTTTTCCCGCGACAATCGCTACACCAAGATCCAGGAAGAAGCCCCGCCGCCGGTTGCCGAGGATGCGGGCGAGAAAGCCTATCGCGCGGGCTATGAAGACGGCCAGATTTCCGCGCATGCCGATTTCGAGGCACGCCTCAAGGTCGAACGCGCCGCCCGGACCGCGATAGAGCTGGCTTTCGCCCGCTTCGACGCGGCCAGCGAACGCCAGCTGCGCGAACGGATGCTGGCGACGGTCCATGCTTTGTGCGAGGAAGCGGTCCTCCCG
>TARA_R110000751_G_scaffold12408_1_pt1 | contig 21142 bp, 17 predicted proteins | sample TARA_R110000751 | Tara Oceans TARA_R110000751 (sample SAMEA4398001) | marine metagenome | biome: Polar Biome; feature: [MES] marine water layer (ENVO:01000295) within the mesopelagic zone...; material: water (ENVO:00002006), including particulate matter (ENVO:01000060) such as...... | reverse complement strand
CGGCTCGCCGAGGACGTCGTCGAGCCAGTCACGGTCTGTCTGTGACAGGGTCTCATAGCTCGCTCCCGACCTGTACATGGCGTGGAGACGCTTACCCCGCATGGCGAACAGCGTGCCGCGCTTCAGCACCTGGACTTCGACGCCCTGCTCGAACATGTCGGCGGCGGGGGCCATGGTCACATCGGCGGGCCCAGCTTTCGCGAGCAGGCGGCGGCCTGCTTCCGACAGTCCGGATTCCACGGCGGACTGATTGACGGAGCCTGTCAGGACATAGGCAGCTCCCATCTGGAAGGCGGCGGCAACGGCCAAGGGTGTCGAGATCCCGCCGGCGAGTCCGATGCGGATCGCGTTGGCGTCAACGCCTGTGCGGGCGGCGACGCGATCGCGGGCAAGGACGAGCGACGGGAAAAGCGTGCTGGCAGGGCGATTGTCAGTGTGCCCGCCTGAGTCGGACTCTGCCGTGATTTCAGCTGCGACGGGGACCTGGCCCGCCAGATCGGCCTGTTCGGCGGTGATAGCGCCGCGGGCCACAAGCTCTGCGAGCAGTTTGGCCGGGGCAGGCGACATGAAGGGTTCGGCGACTTCAGCACGGGAGACCTTGGCGAAGACATGATTGTCGCGGCTGATGCTGCCGTCCGGGGCGCGGGACAGGCCGACGGCGGTGTAGCGCACCAATTCAACTGAGAGTTTCATGAAGGCGGAGGCTGACACCCGCTTCACGCCTTGAGCGAGGAAGAGATCGACGACACGCGCTTCGTAGCCGGGCTGTTGTGGCGAGTGAATAAGATTGGCGCCCCAGGCCGTCTGGTCAGGCGTCAGCTGTGACTTGATTTCCTTCAGGCCCGCTTCGATGACGTCAGGCGAGAGGCCGGCGCTGCCATAGAATCCAACGCAACCAGCGCGCACGGCTTCCACCACCATACGGGTCGTTGCAATGCCGCGGGCCATTTCTCCGACGACGTAATTGAAGCGACAGCCGTGGGTGTGTGAGAAGAGCCGGTCACCGAGCCATTCTGGATAGATTGGCGGCAGGTCGATCTGGTTTGCGACCACGTCTGCTTGCCCGTCAATTTCGAGGATTTCCAGACCCGCTGATGGCGTCCGTGCGAGCACTACCGGTTCCCGTGGGAAGGCTATGGCTCTTTTCAGGTTCTCTGAAACACCCATTCTAATCCTCTGCGAGCATGTACGCATGCCCGGACAATCTACACTGCCAACCTGCATATTCTGTGCGGCTTTTTTTCAATTTCTAACTGCGCAATTTAGCCCGGTTTGTATAGTACTACTATTGTGACAGCGCCCTCAAAATCGGGTTCCGTGGCGGAAAAACTGACCGATGATGGTTAATAGCACACATTATTTGCGGTGTTGGGGGGCGTGCGCAGTTCTCAGGCGTTGAGAGCCGTTTCATAGTCTTCTACTGCCTGCAGCCAAAACAGCTCCGTGGCTTCAGCTTCCGCGACGAGATCAGCGCGCTGGCGCAGCAGGTCCTGGAGCTGTTCCGAGGCATGACCAGGCGTCGCGAGGTCAGCATCAATCGCCGAGATCCGGGCGTTGATTGAGTTCAGCCGCTTCTCGGCATCGTCAGCCTTGCGCTTGAGGCCCGAGGCGGCCTTGCGGTTTTCGGAGGAACGCTGGCGCTGGTCTGCCTTGTTAACCTTGGGGATTGTTTCGATGGGATCAGATTTTTTGGATTTCGATTTGCTGTCCGACTTGTTGCGGTCGGCCTGAAGCACGAGCGCGCGGTAATCCTGCAGGTCGCCATCATAGACTTCGGCCTTGCCGTCCTTGACCAGCCAGAGCTGGTCGGCGGTGCCTTCGGCGAGAAAGATATCGTGCGTGATGAGGAGGACGGCGCCCTTGAAATCGTTGAGGGCGTAGATAAGGGCCTCACGGCTGTCGATATCGAGGTGGGACGTCGGTTCGTCGAGGATCAGGATATGAGGCTTGTCCATGGCCATGAGGCCAAGGAGCAGGCGGACCTTTTCGCCCCCGGAGAGCTTTTCAACCTTGGTATCCACCTTTTCATGGCTGAAACCCATCATGGAGGCGGTTGAGCGCTGTTTGGAGACCGGTGTTTCCTTGGGCATGGCGTGGCGGACGTGATCGAGCACGGTTTCGCCAGGCGTCAGTTCGTCGAGCTGGTCCTGGGAGAAGTAGCCGATGCGGACCTTGCTGTGGGTGACGCGGTCACCCATCATCAATGGCAGGCGCTCGGCAATGGATTTCACGAGCGTTGTCTTGCCCTGGCCGTTGGTGCCAACGATGGCGATCCGGTCATCCGGGTCGAGGCGCAGCGTGACGTTGCGCAGGATGCTGGCGTCTTCACCATAGCCGAGTTCAGCGCCGCGCAGTTCGAGCAGGGGTGGCGCCATCTTGTCGGCGGGGGCAGGGAAGTTGAACGGTGTTGTGCGCTCGGCCATCGGGATCGAGATGTCCTGCATCTTTTCGAGCATCTTCACGCGCGACTGAGCCTGCCGGGCCTTGGACGCCTTGGCGCGGAAGCGATCCACGAAGGCCTGGAGGTGGGCCTTGTCGACTTCCTGCTTGGCGCGCTGGCTTTCAAGCTGGGCATATTTGGCGGCGCGGAGCCTGAGCCAGGCGTCATAGCCGCCGGGCACGATGGTAAGTTTCTTGTGCTCCAGCGCCATCGTATGGGTGACGCAGCGGTTCAGCATTTCCCGGTCGTGCGAGACGATGAGCACGGTGTGAGGATATTTCTTGATATAGCCTTCGAGCCAGGCGGCGCCTTCGAGATCGAGATAGTTGGTCGGTTCGTCGAGCAGGAGCAGGTCGGGCTGGGAGAACAGGACGCCGGCAATGGCGGCGCGCATGCGCCAGCCGCCGGAGAATTCCCGGGTCGGGCGATCAAGGTCGCTCTGGACGAAGCCGAGGCCCATCAGGACTTCGGCCGCGCGCGAGTCCGCCGACCAGGCGTCGATATCGACGAGGCGCGTATGGATGTCGGCAATCCGCATCGGATCTTCGGCGGTTTCGGCTTCCTGCATCAGGGCGTGACGCTCGGTATCGGCGGCGAGAACGACTTCCAGAATGGTTTCATCGGTCGGCGCGACTTCCTGCGCGACCCAGCCGAGGCGGGCACCCTGGTTCAGGCGAATTGAGCCGTCATTGGTCGGATGCGTGATTTCTTCGCGGATCAGTTTGAGCAGCGTGGACTTGCCTGTGCCGTTGCGTCCGACGAGGCCGACTTTCCAGCCGGATGCAATCTGGGCGGCCGCGCCTTCAAACAGAAGGCGCGCTTCAATGCGGTAGTCGAGGTTCGATATGGTGAGCATATCGGGGGGTTTAGCGACCAAGAGGTTGAAGGCAAGAGCCTAAGCTCTGTTGCCTCCAACCATTGGCCTGGCAGCCCCTGCTTACTCAGCCGGCACGGGCGCCAGTGTTTCGAGTGCTTCCTCGTTCAACAGGGCGTCGAAGCCCGGGCGCGGCTTGCCCGAGATGAGGTAGCCGAAGAACCGTTTGATATCGGCGCCGATGCCGTACAGGGCGGGCACGAAGAACAGGGTGACGAACAGGGCGAACAGGACACCGAAGGCGAGGCCGACGGCAATCGGGATGAGGAATTGCGCCTGAATGGAGCGTTCCATCATCAGCGGAAGGAGGCCCACAAAGGTGGTCAGCGAGGTAAGCAGGATCGGGCGGAAGCGGCGGGTGCCAGCCTCGATCAGGGCCCGCGCACCGTCCATGCCCTTGTCCCGGAGCTGGTGGACGTAATCGAGCAGGACCAGATTGTCATTCACCGCCACGCCGGCTGCCGCCATGATGCCCATGTAGGACAGGATGCTGAGCGGGAAGCCCATGACGAGATGCCCGACCATGGCGCCCGTGAAACAGAACGGGATGGCGGCCAGAAGGATAAGGATCGGTTCGGCATAGGATTTGAACGCAACGGCGACGAGGAAGTAGGCGACGCCGATGGCGATCAGAAGGAAGGTCATGATCTCGACGAGGAATTCGGCCTCGCCCTGAGCCCGGCCAATGCTGCCGCGCCGCACCTGGGGATGGGCCTTGTCGAATTCGTCAAAGAAATTGTCATTGAGGTCGCCACGGATTTCCGTGATGCGCTCGGCGACGACTTCGGCGCTGACCACGATGGCCCGCCGGCGTTCGCGGCGCTTGATCTGGGAGATGCCTTTCTCGAATCGAATGTCGGCGACGGCATAGAGGGGCAGTTCACGGCCATCGGCTGTGCGGACGCGGATATTGTTCAGGAAGTCGAGCGATTCCCGGTCGCCACGAGGATAACGCACGAAGACGCGCACATCTTCACCGTCGCGGGGCAGGCGCTGGACTTCCTCGCCATAGAAGCCCTGACGTACCTGGCGGGCGACATCGGCGGTCGTGATGCCGAGGGATTCGGCGCCGGGTTTCAGATCGAACTGGATCTCGTCAGTCGCGCTCTGCACGTCGTTCACGACATTATAGACGCCATCATAGGAGCGCAGTTTGGCCATGAGGTCTGCGGCTGCTGTGTTGAGTGCGTCGAGATCGGTCGAATTGAGCATGTACTGGATTGGCGGGTCATTATCGGTGTTGCGGTAATTGACCGTGATCGTCTCGGCGTCCGGGACTTCACCGATCAGGGCGCGCAGGCGCTCGGCCGTCTCCTTGGCGGTAAGGGTGCGGGTTTCCGGCGGCACCAGTTTGACGAGCGCGAGGATATTGTTGTCGCGCGAGCGGGTGTACCAGTTCTCGATCAGCTCGCCTTCGCCATTAGTCGACGCGTTGATCTCTTCCTCAAGCGCCTTTTCACCGGCCTGGATCTGGGCCAGCACTTCGAGCGACCGGGAATAGGGGGTGCCTTCCGGCATTTCGACCGTGACCTCGATCTGGTCGGACTCGGTCTCAGGAAAGAAGATGGTCTTCACGAGACCGTTGGTGAGAAGGCCAACCGACAGGATCATGCCGCCGATGAAGATGGAGGCCGTGAGGTAACGGTGCCGCAGTGCACGGAGCAAAAGGGGGCGGTAGACGCGCCGGGCGATCCAGACGATGCTGTTCGCGATTGATGCCTGGAAGCGGGCGATACGGGTTTCGGGATTCACCGCTTTCAAATGCGACAGGTGGGCCGGGAGGATCAGCAGGGCTTCGACCAGCGAGAACAAGAGAGCGAAGATAACGACGAGCGAGATTGAGCGTGTGAACTCGCTGGTGCCGCCGGAGAGATACATCCAGGGCGCAAAGAAAATCATCGTTGTGAAGACGGCGAAGATAACGGGCTTGATGACCATCGTGGTGCCGTTCACGGCGGCCAAGAGGCCTTCCTCGCCGTCTTCGGTGCGCGAATGGATGGCTTCACCGACGATGATTGCGTCATCGACGATCACGCCGATGACGAGGAGGAAGGCAAAGGTCGAGATCATGTTGAACGACACGTCCGCCATGGGCAGAAGGGCAAGGCCACCTGCGAAGGCTGTGCCGATGCCGATCGCGACCCATATGGCGATGGCGGGCCGCAGGAAGAGCAGTAGGGTGATCAGGACCAGGAAGAGGCCGGACAGGAAATTGGTGCCGATGAGGCGGATACGGCTCATATAATCGACGGCGGAATCCTGCCAGATCGTCATGGAGATCCCGGGCGGCAGGTTTTTCACCGCTTCGTCGAAATACGCATTCACGTTCTTCGACATCTTCACGATGTTCATCTGCGGGCCGCTCATGACCTGGATCAGGATCGTGCGCTGTCCGTTGACCGTGGCGAGGAGGTTGACCTCTTCAAACCCGTCGATGACTTTCGCCATGTCGGAGACGCGCACGATGGCGCCATTCGGCATCTGCCTGACGATGATGTTTTCGAATTCGGCCTGGGTGTCGGCCTGTGAGCGGGTGCGGAGCTGGACATTGCCACCATCGCTGCGGACATTGCCGGCTGAGATGTTGACCGACGTGCCGGCGACCGCGTCGGCGACGTCCGACAGGCTGACGCCGTAACGGCGTAGCGCTTCTTCGGAGACCTCGATGGATATTTCTTCGTTGCGCACGCCGAAAAGTTCGACGGATGGAACATAGCCGAGCAGCCCGATCTCGCGGCGGGTGGCTTCGGCGAAGTGTTTGAGGTCCTGCTCGCTGACCGTCTCGTCGCCCGAGACGGCGAGCCGGATGATCTCGTCACGGCTGCGGAAGACGTTCAGCTGGGGTGGCTCGGCGGCAGCGGGGAAAGTGCTGATGGCGTCGATCTGGCGCTTCAGGTCCTGAAGGAACTTGCCTTCGTCGAGATCCTGGTTGCCGATGACGATGAGGCGGCCGACTCCCTCACTTGAGACCGAGCGCAGTTCCTTGATGCCTTCCACGGAACTGACGGCCTCTTCCATCCGGACAGTGATCTGTTCCTCGATGTCCTGCGGGGACGCCCCGCGCCAGACAACGGAAATCTCGGCGCCCGGGAATTCGACATAAGGTTCAAGCTCGCGTTCCATCCGGATGAAGGCGACAATGCCGCCAAGGATGATTGCGATCATCAGCAGGTTTGCTGCGACCTTGTTACTTGCCCACCAGCGGATGATTGCAGACATGCCCCCGGACCCTTCTATTCTTTAGCCGCACTGGCATCGGCCGCAAAAGCGGTTTCCAGCCGGTCGACGGGTTTGATTTTCATGCCGTCAGATGCGGCACGGACAGGCGATGTCACCACGCGCTCACCGGCGGCGATGCCAGATGCCAGCACGAGGCGTTCGCGTTCGGAGAAGGCGACCTCAACCGGGCGGATTTCGAGCGTGTCGTCCTCGCGGGCGACATAGACCCTGTCCTTTCCGCGAAGCGCAGTGCGCGGGAGGACGACGCTGTCTGCCAATGTGCGTCCGTCAATCTCGGCATCGACAAAGAGGCCGGTAGCGAGGGGCGTGCCATTGTCGGCACCTTTGCCGTAGGGATCCTGGACTTCGACATAGGCGAAGAGCACGCGGGTTTCGGGATCGAAGCCGCTATCCGTTCGCGTGATGCGGCCGGTCCAGGTGTGCGGCTCGCCAGCGACGGTGGCCGACAGTGTGACGGCCGGACCCTTGCGGGCGGGTGTTTCGGAAAAGCCGATGCCGAGTCCGAGATTGGCGAGGTCTGAATCTGTCAGGGCGATGGCGATATCGACAACGTCACTGGCATAGATTTCGCCGAGTCGGGCACCGGGCGAGACATAGGCACCGATATTGACTGTTTTCTCGCGCACGCGGCCTGCGAAGGGCGCGACGATCCGCGTGCGCGACAGCTGGAGCCGGGTATCGTCAAGACGCGCCTGCGCGGAGGCGAGCTGGGCTTCTGCCTGTGCGCGCTGCGGACGGCGAAGCGTCAGGTCGGACACCTGGTCCAGGCCCAGCTGTTCTGCGCCCTGGCTGGCGATCTGGCCTTCGGAAATTTCCTGGAGGAGTGCGGTATGGGCCTGCGCCACGGCGGCCTCGGCCTGAACAATTCCGAGTTCGTATTCGCGGGACTCGAGGCGGACCAGGGTTTCACCGCGATCAAACTGCCCGCCAGCCAGGAATTTAGGGGAGACATAGGCCACCCGGCCGCTGATTTCAGAGGCAAGCATGACTTCGGACCGGGCTTTGACCTCGCCCTGACCCTTGACCTTGATCGACACCGGTTCTGATTGCGCCACAGTGGTGAGCACGGGGAGGGCCTCAATGGTCTCGGCCTTCTCTTCGGGAGCAGGTTTCAGAGCACCCATGGCGACAAAGCCGCCGACGGAACCGACAAGCACGAAGACGGGCAGGGCCAGAAACAGGATCCGCTTGATGAGAAGGCCAAGCCTGAACGGCGGCTTCTGGTCGGTTTCAGCATAGGTCATGGTTCAGATACCCGTTCTGGTCTTGAATGTGCTGGCATGGATGGGCAGGTGCCTCACCTCGCCTTGATGAGTCTGGATAACACCAAAATTATTGAAAAACAATAAGTGATGCGCGATAAACGACAAAGTTTTGTTGTTTTACGGATTTTTGGGTGGATCGATGCGTGAGGCATGTCCGGAGTCGCAGGATCAATGCCTACGCCCCGGGCGGCGGCGCTTGTCGTGTGCCGGTTGTTCGAATCTGAAGCCTGTTCGGGCTGGCGACGCCAGGCCCGAAATGTATGTCAGTTAACCGTAGTCAGTGAAGGTGATCGCGCGATGGGTCAGCGGGGCTCGGGCTGGCAGGCGCTGACGCCCAGTACCGGGATCATGGTTTCCCAGCCGTCCTTGCTCACAACGGACAATCGCCCGTCCTCGATCCGCTGGCCGCCATCGAGCAACTCTCCGGGTTTGTAGCTGATGCCGACATTGCCGTCGGGCGAACGGTAAGTCATCTCGGTCATGAACTGGCCAAACAGCGCGCCACGAGACGACGTGAGTTCGAGCGGGGATTCGGTGCCATCGATGTTCATGACCGCCTTGTCTGATCCGGCTTCGGCGAAGAAGACGAACCGCACGGGCGCTGATTGCGTCCACAGGAACAGGCCGCAGGCGCCCGGGGCCAGTGTCTGGGACGGCAGCTCGCCGGTCCCTGCAATCACGGTAGCGGCCGACGCGACGGTTTGAGCGGGCGCGGGTTTGCTGGCGCACGCCGGCAGCATAGCCATCGCGGCCAACAGGGTTGCGACGCAGATGGAATGTGGATGGCTCATGTTCAGTTACCTTCGGCCAAAGTGGCATCCTGGCTCAGCGTGTAGCCGTTCCCGGTATTTGTGAAGCCCATTGCGGCAAGGGCGGAGGTTGCCTGAGGATCCAGGTGTTCAACATGGACGTCCATGCCGGTGCGCCCGTCGGGACGCGCGCGCAACGTGATTTCGAATCTCTCTCCATTGGGACCGTCGCCGATGAGCGGCAATTCGAGGTCTCCATCGCTGCAGGCTGGCGCGCCTGCAAGCAGGGGCCAGTCACGGCCATACTGGATACCGAGCCGCCGGACGAGATCAAGCTGGGCTGTGCCGCTGGCGGACCTGCACGTGCCAGCGCTGTCGACGCTGGCCGTGACATCCGCGAGTTTCAGGACGCCGCCGATACGGCGCAATTCGGGATGAACGCCATTCAGGCGGCTGATGTCGAGCTCGGCAGCGAAACCGGACAGGTTCATGGAGGATCCTGACAGCTTGAGCTTGCCGCGTGCCCGGCCGACCTGACTCACCCATTTGACGTCGGACGAGATGGCGCCCGAGAGCAGCGAGATTGGGGAGGATTTGACGTCCAGTGCACCGACGGACTGTCCGCGATAGCCAAGACCGGTGACCTGTCCGTTCCAGATGGTGCCGCGGGCCTGTTGCCAGCTGATGCCCTGATCAACGAGGCCTGCATTGCGCATCACGAATGACAGCGGCACGCGAGATGCCATGCCGAATGCGAGGGCCGCGAGGAACACCAGGGCGAGAGTGAGGCGCGTCATCCGGCTGACATGCCTCCGAATTCAAAGCTGGAGCGAACAAGCCCAGCACCTGCCTGCGTAATTGTTGCCTTGCTGGCCTCGAGCCCGGCGCTGCTGCGCAGCTCGAACAACCAGGCGAAGACATTCTCGGCATTGGTATCGTCGACCTGAACAGTGACCACGCCTTCGGCGCTGACCTGGACGCGCGCGATTGCGAGCCCGCGGCGTGAGGCAGCATCGAGAATGGCGCGGCGGCGTGCGTCGGCATCAAGTGCGGCGCCAGAGGATGAGCTCGCGGCGGAAGTCGCTGACAGGCCACGAGAGGTCATGAGGTCCAGCGTGCGCGACGCCTGTTCAGCCCGGAGGCTGGCGGCGGCGCGATTAGCCAGAAGCGGAAACAGAATGAATTGGAGCAGCACGATAAGCGCGAGCAATGCCGCTGCGGCCCCGACGAGTGCGCGTTCGCGCAGGCTGAGCCTGTTCCACCATTCGATCATCGCGCGGCCTCCAGTGTGAGGTCGCCAAGGACCTGTCCGTCCTGCTGGCGGGAATCGCCCAGGGAAACGGTTATGCCGTTCGCTTCGAGGGCGCTCTTCAGATCGGCATCGCTGCCAAAGTCCGGATAGACCATGTTGGCAAGCAGGCGACCGGTGGCGCGATCATATCGCAGGCTCTGGATGGAGATGCCGCTATCGGCTGGAACGGCTTCATAAAGCAAGGCTGTCGCCTCAAGGAAGGGAAGCCGGTTTGCGACAGGTGCTGTGTCCTGCCTACGGACGGCCGACGCAAGATTCGCGGGTATGGGTGTGTCCGGGAAGGCCGCTGCGTATGTGGCCCGGGCCTGACTGTCGAGCGCTTTCGCGAGACGCGACAGGGCGTGCGTTTCGAGGGCGGTAACGCTCAGAAACATGACGGCAGCAGCGGCGGCGAGAATGAGTGCCGGACGCCAGGCGCCGATCCGGATATCGGCTTGCCGCCGACTGACGAATACGCCCTGGCGCAGGTCTGTCAGTGGCGGGCCGCCTTCCGCCCATTGTGCGAGCTGGCCAAGAAGCGGAAGGGGGGACGACTGAGCCACTGCGACACCGAGCCGGCGTGCGAGTTGGTCACTGGATGCAAGGACGGGCGTGTCGGATTTGTTGGCGAGCGCCTTTAGCGCGTCGTCGGGCAGTTGTGCATCGGCTGCGAAACGGCGACCACCGCTTGAGAACAGGATGTGAGCCCCGGCATCGACGGCTACCGGCGTTAGGGGCAGGACCGAGGCGTCAGCGACGAGGCGGGCCGTCTTGAGGCCAGCAGCATTCAGGATCGACACCCATTCTTCCATCAGGGCTGGAGCGACGATGTGAACCGGGCGCGATCCGTCGGGGACCGGCTGTCCGATGGCGACATGGGCGTCTTCGACCGGGACGGCGAGGTCGTCTTCCAGCGCGAAAGCCGCTGATCGGCGCAATTCTGCGGTGCCTTGATTGGGAAGGCGGACGTCGAAGCAACCTACTTCCGTTGCGGGAACGAAAACGATGATTTCGTCGCTGGCTTCAATGTCAGCCGTGCTGGCGGACATCAGGCTGTTGCCCGTGTCCGTCGCCAGCGCGAATTCGATTGGATCTCCCCCTTTGGGAAGCATTGCATAGAGGCGCCGGGACATCAGAGGTCTCCCGTTGTGCGTTGGACGAGGCTGGCCTTGCCGCCCTCGTCCATTGCATAGGTCAGCTGGAGGATTTCCTGCGTCGGCCCAGAGACGATACGCGCTGTCAAACGCAGGCTGGTCGGCCTGAGTGCGATCATGGAATCATTTCGGGCCGACACGGCAATGGATTGGATTTCGCTGTCCGCCAGGAATGTATCCGCCGTCAACCAGCCAGAGAGCGGGCGTGCACGGATGACGGATTGGGCCTGCTCCAGGCTGAGCTCGCCTGAGAAAAGCGCGATCAACAGGGGGGCATCAGCTTCACGCAGTGTTTCGATATTCAGGGCGGACTGGAAGGTCGAAGGTCTGACACATACGAGTGGCCGGATCATCTCTATGATCTCGGGCGTGAAACCCTTTATGGCGCGGAGTTCCGACAGGTTGACCAGCCGGGCGTTGGCGGCGCGGTAGGGCGTTTCGCGTGTTCCATAATGGCCGTCCTCCGCGCCGAACGCGCGTGGACTGGCGTTCGTGTCGATCCAGTCAGCGAGGCTTTCGGCCAGCGCACGGGCGTCTGACCGGAACAGGCCCTGCGCTTCGAGCAGCGCCTGGAACCGGATATGGTTAGTGTCGTCAGCCTCGCCGGTAATCGTGTTGAGATTGAAGCAGTTGGAATCATCGGCCAAGGTTGCGTGAATGATGCCGCGCTCGAATGGCACGGTGACCGTCTGGCCGGTTTCAAGGGCCTGCCGGAGCGTGTTGTCGTCAAGGTCCTTGAGGCGTGAAATGGCAACGGCGCCGATTGCTTCCGTCGAGCGCGCCGCCCACAGGGTCTGGGAGCGTTCCGACGAGACGCGCGCGAGGCTGATCGACCGGCCGAGCGCATCGACGGCCGTCAGGGCCGCAACGGACATTACCGCGACGATCATCAGGATCGACAGGAGTGCGGCGCCGCGGTCCTTGGGAGGCGATACCGCGGTCATGGTGTGGCCCCCACCATATATTGCAGTGTAAGCTGGTCTGCGTCGGCGAATACCAGATCGAGTTGAATCAGGTCCGGATGCCGTCCGCTGGCATCAGCAGGCCATTCGTCGAACCAAACGCCCTTTTGCCGGTAGCGGATTTCGAGATCGGATATGCCATCCAGAAGCACGCGTTCCACGACGGGCGTATTACGGACAGGGTCTGGCCGCAGCCAGGCCTTGCGGATCAGCTGCCCGTCTTCGAGCCGAAAGGCCACGCGCTGGAGATCGCTGCGGTCGCCACCGACGCGCGGGGCGCGCCAGCCGGACCGGACGAAGCTGATCAAATCACCTGTTTCGACGCCCTTTCGGCCCGAAAAGCCGACGGGAGGATTGACGTCGTCAGGTGCTGCTGACGGGCGCTGGGTCATCTCGCTGAAATCGGCGCGCAGCAGGCCGTTGGCGGCCTCCAAGGCGCGGACGTCTTTCATGCGCGCGTCAATCGCGCGGCTGGCCTGAAGCGTCTGCAGCATCATCAGTGTACCTGCCGTGGCGAGCATGGCTGTGACCCCGAGCGCGACGAGGGTCTCGACGAGTGTGAATCCTGCATCCTGCTGTTTCATTCGCCCGCCCTCAGCGCCTGAATGTGGGCGAGCACCTGCCCGGCCTCCGGCATGGATACGGTTACGTCGACAAGGTACAGGCCGTCTTCCTGCGTCGGAGACACGGTACGGGTCCAGTCGAACGTGCGACCACGCTGCGTGGCCGCACCTGCGATCACGCCGGTGGGTAGTGGCGGCGGAAGTGTCATGGCGTCGGCCATGCGGTTACTGGCTTCGATTTCGGCAAGGGCCCGGAGGTCGACCTGTTTGGCGCCGACAGTGGTTTCGCTGCTGAGATGGATCAGGCCGATGGCCGATATCGAGAAGACGCCCAGTGCGGCGAGGACTTCGACAAGCGTGAAACCGGATTGCGATGTGCGGTCAGGCATCGGGCGCCTCCCACGTGACCTGCCCGTTGGGAGCGATGGTCAGTGTGATCGTCTGGCGGTCGCGCACGAGCGTGAGGGGCTCGCCCTGAGCGGTGCCCGTCGTGTCGAGGACGACATTCGGGACGAGGGTCTCTGCGTCAGACGCAGTCTGCGAGGGGGTTCTGGTGGTGTCGAACGTCACATTGCGTGCGAATGCGACGGCCCTGCCCGGAGCAGGCGACCAGGCCTGGTTCTGCCAGCTGACGCGCTGGTAGCCGTCTTCGGTGATCGACAGGCCCTGGGGCACACCGGTGACGAGCGCCAGATCGAGCGCTGAGGTGACATCGTGTTCAAGACGCGTTGCCGCTTCGGCCAGAGGGTCTGCTTTCGGCCGCATGGTCATCGTGACCATGCCGGCGGCGAGTGCCATGATGAACACAGCGACCAGCACTTCGGTCAGGGTCATGCCTGCTTCGGTGGACGAGGAAAGGTCGCGGCGGGTGATCATCTCAGGTGTCAGTTCCAGTTGCCGATATCGTCTTCATTGCCGGGCTCTCCGTCCGGGCCTGCAGAGAACACGTCATAGGCGCCGCCGGACCGGGGGCCGGGCACGGTGTAATGGTAATCATTGCCCCATGGGTCCTGCTGGACGCGCTTTATATAACCGCCGGGGCGATACTGGTCGGCTTTCGCGCCGGAGGGCGGCGTCTTGAGCGCGGCCAGGCCGGTATCGGCGCCGGGATAGTTGAACATGTCGAAGCTGTATTGTTCGAGGCCGCTTTCGAGCGCCGCGATGTCCGAGCGGGCGCGGTCGATGCGTGACTTGCCGAGCACGGGGCCGACGGAGATCACGACTGCTGTGGCGAGCAGGGCCATGATCGACACGGTGACGAGCAGCTCAACGAGTGAGAAGCCGGAATCCTTGGTGGGGCGCGCGGCTTTTGGGTCGTCTTTGGCCTGGGTCATTCGGGTCTCCTGTTGGGTCGCGGCGCTATTGCAGCGCCAGCGTATTGAGCTGGATGATGGGTAACATGATCGACAAAACGATCATGCCGACAAGGCCGCCGAGCACAACGATGATGATCGGCTCCATCAGACTGAGAGCGGTGGATGTGGCATTCTCGAATTCTTCTTCGAGGAATTCGGCTGCGCGCGTCATCATTCCCGGTACGTCACGTCCGGCTTCGCCGCTGGCCACCATGTGGACCATCATGGGCGGGAAGGCACCGGTGCCTTTGAGCGCGGCAGCGAATGACCCGCCTTCGCTGACGCGCACGGCTATCTCGTCGGTGGCCTTGCGGAAGACGCTGTTGGACATGGCGCCGCGTGCCGCCTGCAGCGATTCCAAAACCGTGGCGCCTGAGGACGAAAGTGTAGCGAAGATGCGCGCAAAGCGGGCAGCCGAGACAGTGCGGGCCAGGTTGCCGATGATGGGCAGCTGCAGGACGAGGCGGTCCAGCGTCTCGCGGACGCCGGGGGCGCGCAGGAGCCGGGTGAGGAGGACCACGCCGACAACCAGCGCAATGGCGATCAGCCAGCCCCAGTTGCGCAGGAGATTGGACACGGCGATGACCTGCTGGGTTAGCCAGGGCAGGTCGGCATCGAACATGTCGAACTGTTCGACGAGGCGGGGAACGACGAGGATCATCAGGGCGACGACCATGCCGATGGCGAGCGTGGCGAGCAGTGCGGGATAGATCAACGCGGACTGGACCTTCTGGCGCAGCCGCCACGTGTTCTCAAGATAGACGGCGAGGCGTTCCATGACTTCGCCCTGGCGGCCCGACATTTCGCCGGCCGCAACGACGGACTTGAATAAGGGCGGGAAGGCGCGCGGCGCCGTTCCGAGCGCGTCGGCAAAGCGGGAGCCTTCGGTCACTTCATTGCGGACGCGGTGAAGGATGGCCACGGTTTCCGGCTTTGCGTCGCTGGCGGCAGCGGTGAGCGCCTGCTCGACGGTGAGACCGGACTGGAGCAGGACAGCCAGCTGGCGCGCGAGCAGGGCGCGGTCCTTCTCGGAGATACGGCCACTGGCGCCCTTGCCGCCACGCGAGGTCTTTGCGTTGAGGGGCTGCACGTCGACCGGCATGAGTTCACGCATCCGCAATTCTTTGCGGGCGGCGCGGGGACTGTCGGCGGAGATGACGCCGCGCAGGCGCTTGCCGCCATTGTCGACGGCGACGTACTCAAACGCTGCCATCGCGCGCCTCCTTGCGGCAGACGCGGAGGACTTCCGTCACGCTGGTCTCGCCGGAGAAAACATAGCGCCTTGCATTCTCGATCAGGCGGTGATGGTCAGCGAACGCGACGGCCTCGATGGCGTCTTCTGTTGCGTCGGCGTGGAGCAGGTCGCGCACGGCACTATCGACGACGAGAAGCTCATAGATCGCGATGCGGCCATGGAATCCGGTATTGCCGCAGGCCATGCAGCCCTTGGGCGTGTAGTGGGTGAATGACTCGGCAGGCGGCAGGTCGAGTGCCTCGTATTCCGCCGCTGCAGCGGTCGCGGGCTCCTTGCAGACATCGCAGAGCTTGCGCACGAGACGTTGGGCCATGACCGCGCGCAGGGTTGAGGCCATGAGGTAAGTCTCGACCCCCATGTCGCGCAGGCGCGTAATGGCCCCGGCTGCACTGTTTGTGTGCAGGGTGGAGAAGGCGAGACGCCCTGTCGAAGCGAATTCGAATGCGGCTTCAGCGGTTTCGAGGTCGCGGATCTCGCCGACCATGACGATGTTGAAATCCTGGCGCAGGATGTTGCGCAGGGCGCGTGCGAAGGTGAGGCCGACCTTGGCATCCATCTGGGTCTGGCTGATACCCGGAAGGCCATATTCGACCGGGTCTTCCAGCGTCATGATGTTGACGCTGCCAGTATTGAGGCGCGAGATCGAAGAATAGAGCGTGGTCGTCTTGCCCGAGCCGACGGGGCCGGTCACGAGGATCACCCCGTTCGGCTGTTGCAGTACCTTGTCGAAACGCTGGTAGGTGTCGGAATCCATACCGAGCTGTTCGAGCGTGAGCAGGGCGTTCTGCGTGTCGAGGAGACGGAGCGCGACGCGCTCGCCGAAGCGGGTCGGCAGGATGGCGACGCGCACATCGATGGACCGGCCGCCGGCCTGCAACGAGATTCGGCCATCCTGTGGCAGGCGCTTCTCGGCAATGTCGAGACGGGCCATGACCTTGATGCGTGACACGAGGGGCGCGGCAAGTTTACGGGGTGGAGTCAGGACTTCGACGAGATCGCCGTCGATCCGATAACGGATGGACAGTTTGTCCTCGAACGGGTCGATATGAATGTCGGAAGCGCGGCGCTTCACGGCTTCATAGATGAGACCGTTGATCAGGCGGATGACCGGCGCATCGTCGCTGCCGCCGAGCAGGTCTGCTGCTTCCGGGATATCGTCGATCAGGCTTTCGAGGCCGCCCCGGCTGGCGACGGCGGCTTCGATATCTGTTGCGCCGAGCGGGCCCTGGCTGAACGCGAGTGTCAGCGCGCGATCAAAGCTGGCCGGGTCAAGGGATTCTATCGCATGGGGGGCACCAAGCGCCCGGCGCGCCTCGATCAGGGACATGACATCGGCGCCCGCGCGCACGCCCACGGTCAGCGTCTCGCGATCAGGCTGCACGATGAGGCCCTTGTCCTTGGCAAAGGCGTAGGTGAACTGGCGGGGAGATTCGGCGTGTGTGCTCATCGGATTATTGCGGCGGGGGCGCCCCCAGCACTTCGCTGACAAAGGCGTCGAGCGAATTGACCTTGTCGTCCTTGCCGTTCCAGAGTTCTTCGGCGCGGACGAAACGATAACTGCGGGCCGTGACGTCGCGCGCGCTCTGGCGATCGCGGATCACAGTGGGGCGGATGAACACCATCAGGTTGCTGCGCTTTGTGGCTTTGCCTTCAGTGCGGAACAGGCGCCCGGCAACCGGTATGTCGCCGAGGACCGGGACTTTCTCGTTTGCAATCGTATCGGACTGTTCGATCAGGCCGCCAATGACAATGATCTCACCGCTGTCGGCCAGAACGTCTGTCGTGATCTGGCGTTTGTTGAAGATGAGGTCGGACGTGGCGACGTTGATTGCCCCGGAGATGCTGGAAACTTCCTGATTGATTTCGAGACGCACGGCGTCGTCGGAGGAGATGCGCGGCGTGACATCCAGCCGGATGCCGATCTCTTTGCGGTCGACGGTACGGAACGGGTTCGTGTTTCCGTCTCCGAGCACTTCACCTGTGACGATCGGGACTTCCTGGCCGACGAGAAGGGAGGACGTGCCATTGTCGAGCGTCATGTTGAATGGCTTGGAAAGGACCCGGGAATTCGTGTCATTCTCGACTGCCGTCAAGATGGCGCCAAAAAGCGTGTCGCCATCCTGTCCGCCGACGCCGACGCTTAGGCCGGTGAGCCCAAGCAGGGACGTGATGGCGGATGCGGCAAACGGATTGTTCTCGCCGCTGTTGAACGGTGTGTCGCCGCTGATGGCGCCGGCGAGGGCCAGTAGGTTGGGAGCGGACCGGGAATAATTGGTGGATGCAAATGGAACGGTCGAGTTGCCGGTGCCGCTTAGCAGGAATTGCAGGCCGAGTTCGCGCGCCGTGTCGTCGGACATTTCGACGATGATGGCTTCGACAAGAACTTGCGCCCGACGCTTGTCGAGATCCTGGATCACGCGTTCAAGGGTAAGAAGCGTCTCGCTGGGCGCATTGATCACGAGTGAGTTGGTCGATGCGTGAAAGGCGATGGTGCTGAGTGCGATTTCACCGCCTGCCTCACCGCGCCGGAACGCCATCGCGCCGGCGACCTTTTCGAGGATCGGGACGATATCGGCGGCATCGGCATTCTTGAGCGATATGACCCGCAACGTGTCTTCGACACGGTCCGTTGCATCCAGCTGTTCGACAACTTTCAGGGCGCGCTCGACCATGAGGTCGTCACCGCGAATGACAATTGCGTTGCCGGTCTGGGAGGCAATGGCCTGGAAGTTTGACGCGAAGGCGTCTTCTCCGCCGGTCTTCTGAAGCGCCATCAGGATGGATTCGAGTTCTCCCGACGGAATGTTCTTGAGAGAGATTGTTTCCGTGCGAGTGCGATCTTCATCGATCCCGGCGACCAATTGACGGATGCGTGGCATGTTCGACTGGTAGTCGACGATCACCAGTGTGTTCGAGCGCGGGTTTGCAATGACCTGGCCCTGGGCATCGACCAGTGGCTTTACCATCTGGGCCGCTTCGAGCGCATTGAAATTGTTGAGATGGATGATCTCGGTGACGAAACTGTTCGATCCGGAGGACCGCGTGCCGGCTTCGCTGACCGCCGATTGTTCGGGGATAATGCGATAGGTGTCCTTGCCTGCAGGAACAGCTGTGAAGCCGTGAACGCGCAGGGTCGAAAGGAAGACGTCAAATACGCCTTCCCGTGTCAGCGGGGACGACGACGTGACAGTCACGCGTTTGCCGCGAACATCGGGATGGACGATGAATGTGTAGCCGGTGACGATGGACACGTCGGCGACCAGCGAACTCAATTCAACATCATCGAAGTTCAATACATGCAGGGATGCTTTCGGACCGGACTCGCCCGCGAGCCCGAAAGCGGGCAGGGCGGTCGTGGCCAGCAGGATGGCTGAAAGGCCGAAACGGACGTTCATTCTGTCTATTCTCCCTCGGGGAAGCGAAGCGTGACGGGGACGTTGGCGCCGTTGCGCTGGACCGTCATGGATAGCTCGGCTGCATTCGACAGCCGTTCGGTGATGTTTTCGATCCTGATGTCGCGGACAGGCGTACCGTCGAGCACCGTGATGATGTCACCGGATTCGAGACCTGAACCGGATAGGGCTGCAGTCGAGCCCGGCGTGGACAGACGGTAACCGACAAGGACGCCGTCCGTGAACACGGGAGTCATGTCCAGCGATGCCAGGAGCGCGCGATTGATCGACGCCTGTTGTTGGAGATTCACCACGGGACGTGGCGCACCTTCAACCAAGCCTTCCTGGCCGGGCAGGGTCAGGACCGACAGCGCGTCGATACCGCTCTCCATCATCAGCGTTTCCAGCGATCCGCCTTTTCGAATGAGCACCCGGTCAGGCAGGACGCGGTCGAGCGTGACGCCCTCGATAATCGTGTCACCAGGTCGATAGGTCAGGGCGCGCCCGTCAGGGGTCTGGATGATGGCGATCGAAACCAGATTCGGGTTTTCATCGCTCGTGCCTTCCGCGACCGACCGGACGCCCTTGAGGGTGAGGTTGAGGCTGGTGGCTGGCGCGTCCGGAATGATGTCCTCGGCGGCAGTCGCCGCGCCGAACCGGTTTGATCGGGTCAAGGCCATGAGGTCGGCACTCGCCAAAGTCGCCCCAACAGATGCGCCAACCTGCGTGGCGGGCAATGGCAGAGGGTGGCTGACGGCGCCGCCAGGCTCGAACAGCAGCCAGATGAACCGCGCAGCCAGTAATCCCAAAAGCGCGACAAGCAGGACTATAAGGCCGACGCGTACGCGCGGCAAAAGGGTCAGTGCCTTCGTCGAAAGGATGTCTAATTGGCTCATATTCTACTCTGACTGCAATTTCCCTGCCCGGAATATGTAACCGGGCGACCTGTTTAGCAGGTGGGCCATGGCCGGGCCCGGGCATCTGGAATGTTGATGAAGCAAACTGATCAATAGTGGCAAGCTGAATTACAGTACATCTTGTTAATACTTTAGAGGAGGGACATTGTCCCAATATCGTACGCCGCTACTCTCTTCGATACGATTGGGTTGCATGCGCATCTCAGAAAAGTACGCTTGCGGGGACATTCAGTGCTTCCGACAGTCGCCGCGCCGTTTTGAGGCCAAACGTCTGGCCACGTTCGATTGCCGAAATGTGATTGGGCCGGATGCCACATAATTCGCTTAGCTGGCTTTGTGTCAGCAACCTGAGTTCGCGCAAGACGCGAACGGGATGCTCGCCGGCATCAATCCGTCTCTGGGCATCTTCCGGAATTGCCGGTTCCGTCTTGGGCAGGTCTGACATCGCCTTTTCAAGCTGGGCGACCTTTGTCTCCAGATCGATCAGGCGACCCTCGAGCCTGTAGAGTAAATCCATATTTTCCACCGAGGCGGCCCCCTGTTGTGTTGATCCTCTGGTTCTCAACAGCCGCACGAATATGCGGAATTTAACGCGCTCACATGTCGTTTTCGCGAAAGTTTTGTGACGTCACGCGGTATGATCCCCGACCGTTTCAGAGGGAGGGCGTGCCGCGCTGGCCCTTGTCTCAAAACCGAAATATTTCCGTTAATTGTTTGTCATGGGGCGCCGCTATTCAGCCGCTGACGAGGTCGCAATCGAGTCGGCCTGTCTGATGGTCCAAATGAGGGGTTCCAATGATTTTTCGCAGGTCGGTTAGCGCGCTTGCGCTTTGCTTAGCAGCAGCGTGTTCGCAAGGGAGCAACATCGCTTCACCGGGAGCAAGCAGCCCGGGAACGCCTCCAACGGGTGGCGGGAGCGGCGGCGGGGGTGGCGGTAGCGCCGCGACGTGCCCGACCGGCTTCACAGAAGGTGCGGCTGTTGGTGGATTCACGACGTGTAACCTTTCGGGTACATATCTTGCCGACCTGACGCTTCCTTTCGTTTCTGGCGTTGCTTATGCGGTGGATGGGCGCGTCGATGTCGGCGTGGACGTCGGCGCTGACGGTGCGGCTGCCGGCGGTACAGCTGCCGTCCTGACAATCGAGCCCGGGGTCACCGTATTCGGTCGTTCGGGTGCTGACTATATCGTTGTCAACCGCGGCTCACAGATTGATGCAGACGGTAACACTGCAAACCCGATCGTCATGACCAGCGCGAATGATCTCATCCGTCGTGCCGACAGCGATCCTGCAAACGATTTTGGCGGCGACAATATCGGCGAATGGGGCGGCCTCGTGATCCTCGGCCAGGCGCCGATCAACCGGTGCCGCAATGCAGCGACCCCGGCGACAATTGCTTGTGACAACGTCATCGAAGGCGTCAGCAATCCCGACGCCGTTTACGGCGGCGACGACGCCACGGACAACAGTGGCACGCTGCGCTATGTCTCGCTGCGGTTCTCGGGTTTCGCCATCGGTTCTGGCAATGAGTTGAATGGTATCTCACTGGGCGGCGTCGGCTCTGGAACGACAATTGACTATGTCCAGGTTCACAACAGCTCGGATGACGGCATCGAGTTCTTCGGCGGAACGGTCAACGCCAAGCACCTTGTGCTGACCGGTGAGGACGATGACTCGCTCGACAC
>TARA_R110000751_G_scaffold60367_2_pt1 | contig 21157 bp, 19 predicted proteins | sample TARA_R110000751 | Tara Oceans TARA_R110000751 (sample SAMEA4398001) | marine metagenome | biome: Polar Biome; feature: [MES] marine water layer (ENVO:01000295) within the mesopelagic zone...; material: water (ENVO:00002006), including particulate matter (ENVO:01000060) such as...... | reverse complement strand
GAAACAAACCTTTTTCTTTCCTTTCGCAAAATAAATAAATCCTTTACGGTGTAAGCTAGGTTATTAGCCTCATGTGCCATGCGTACAAGGAGATGAGCTATCCGGAAATTCCGGACTGCTAAGTTTTGCGTGAGAAGCTCATGGTGTAGATGCCCGTATTCGTGATGCGTTGTCGGGAAGGCTGTCGGTTCAATTCCGACCTCACGCTTTAAATGTTTGGTTTATTATGACCCAAAGAAAAATCAAGAAAAAAAAATACTCCAAAATGCGTAGCTGCAAATGCTGCATAGAATGGGGATACCTAAAGAAACTTAACGCTAAAAGGGGATTCTATGGCAGGGAGAAAGAAGGCTGTTAAGAAAGAGCTTTTGGATAAGCTTGAAAAGAAGAGTTCTAAGAAGATAATTCCTCCTGATGAAAAACCCCACTGGTGGTTCAAGCCTGGAAATAAAGTCGGTTTGAAATGGACAGATGAGAAAATCCAAGAACTATGCGCTGAAATTGATAGACTTTCTAAAACAGAATTTTCGGTAATTGGTATCGTTGCTGAACTACAAATACAAGAAGCAAACCTCTATGATTTAGCAAAAAGATACAAAAAGGTGGCTGAGTTTCTTGATCTGGCAAAGAAGAGAATTGCTAGAAAAGCGTGGAAGCATGGCTTTGAATCTTTAGGCTTTCCTAACATTCTTCAAATGGCTATTCGTCGTCATGATCCTTTGCTTTCAAAAGAAGAGAAGAAAGATGAATATGATCAACTTAGAAAGATTGAAAAGATGAAAACAGACGAAAAAATTCGTGCTGCCAAAGAACTCGGTGAAGCCGTAGAAAAGGGTGATATGCTCACACCAGCTCAAGCCCTCATGATATCTAAAATGGTCGATGCTGAAGTTGAAAAACGTCTTCATATCGGGGATTAATGCTCAAAATGGATGAAGTGGATTTCACTCGAATCCATGATAAAAAATACCGACTCAATAATCTATATAGAATCATAGACAAAGACGGGAACGACATTCTCTATAAAATGAATCCTGTTCAAGAAGCGACTCTTGACGATGCACATTATAGAGAAATAATCCTTAAAGCCCGTCAACTTGGGATGTGTTTAGATCCAAATACAAAGATTTTAAAAGCCGATCTTACTTGGGTCAAAATCGCAGACATTCAAGAGGGCGATATCATTGTCGGAGTTGACGAAAACCCTCGATGTCGAGGAAGTGCTAGAAAGTTAAGAAAAGGAGTGGTTCAGGGCAAAAAAAAACAGGTTAAAAATTCATATAAAATCACCTTTGATAATGGGAAAACTGTTATTTGCACAGGTGAACATAGATGGCTTTCAAGAATGGCTGCTACTGATTATCATTGGAAAAGCATAGAAGGCACCGGTAATAGAAAATTAAAAAAAGGTGCAAAGATTAGGCGAATAGTTACTGATACTTGGGGGGAGGGTGATTTTGAGGATGGCTGGATAGGTGGAATGCTTGATGGAGAGGGTATTCTTGCAAAAAAACAAAGGCTTGGAGGCTCTATAAATATAAGCCAAATTGACGGGCCAGTTTTTGATAGAGTAGAGAAATATTTTTCTTCTAGAGGTTATAATTATAGGATTGAAATAGATAAAGCTCAAATAAAGTCTAAATTCGGCAAACTCCCTGTAAATAAAATCGTTTTAAGTCGCACAGATGAAATACTCAAGCTTATTGGAATTACAAGGCCAACAAGATTTTTAAATCGTGATTGGTGGGAAGGGAAAAAAACTCCTCCAATAAAATCGGGAACATTTTCAACGATTGTAAAAATTGAATGTATTGGTGAAAGAGAGGTTATAGATTTACAGACCTCTATTAAAACATTTATTGCCGAAGGATATGTTTCCCATAATTCCACACATAAAATCCTAGATATGATCGTAGATGATGCAATTTGGATACCCAACCTGTCCTGCGGAATTGTCTCCTATGCTCTAGATCACGCAAGACATATCTTTAAAAGAATCATAGGCCATGCTCTTGATAATCTTCCTGATTGGATGAACATTAATATAGTTTCCCGTTCAGCTACAGAGATCAACTTCGGCAATGGCTCTGTTATAAGAGTAGATACAACACTTAGAGGAGGGTCATACCAGAGAATTCTCGTCACAGAGTATGGAAAGACTTGCGCTCGTAATCCCCTAAAAGCTGAAGAGGTTATGACAGGAACACTCCAAGCCGTTGGTAAAAAATGCAGGGTATGTATCGAATCAACAGGTGAAGGGGCTGAAGGTTATTTTGCTGATATGGTCACAACAGCAGCAGCCAGGGGTAACGAGAATCTCTCATCACTCGATTACAAACTCTTTTTCTACTCATGGCTTGATGAAAAGGAATATACTCTTGAAAATGATATGGAATGTTCCGTTGAGCAAACAGACTATTTTTCCAAGATAGAGGATGAAACTGATCAAAAGATATCTAAGGGCCAACGTAATTGGTACATATCTAAATGTAATGAGCTTGGTGACAAGGTAAAGCAAGAGTATCCTTCTACTGAATCTGAGGCCTTTCTTTCAAGCGGTGATCAGTTCTACTTTGCTGAGGCCATACAAAGAGCCTGGGATGATGGTAGAGTGCTTCAGACTTCTCCATATGATGCCTTACAGCCTTCCTATTGTTCTATGGATATAGGAGCTAATGATTTAACTGTTATGACGATGTTTCAGGTTTCGCATGGTGAAGCTAGAGTCTTCGATTCTTACGCTGATAACAACAAAGGGGTGGACTTCTACGCTCCCTTTCTTCTAGCTAAGCCCTACCATCTTCATACTATATTCTTGCCTCATGATGCACAGAATCAAAGCCAGCTCGTAACACAAGCCACCTATGAAAAGGATTTTAGGAAGTTTTTCGGGGATACTAATACAAAGTTTGTAGTACTTCCCAAAATGGACCGGCAAATCTCTATATCCCACGCTAAGATAAAGACTAATAACATGGTGTTTTACGCTCCTAGACTTAAAGAATATTTAGAGCATGTTATCAAGTATAGGAAGAAATGGAGTGAACAGTTTGGGAAATATCTTGAAGATCCCTTGCACGACATTAATTCCAATTACGGAGATAATCACCGCTACATGTCACAAGCGATTAAAATTCTTGAGGCTGGACGCGGTTTAACGGGAGCTTTTGAACTTCACAAGAAGGCTGTGCAATCCAGACGCTTTCAATTATAATATATTTATGCTATTTAATTTTGGTTTCGATAGTATAAATTAAGTTGCAAGATCAAAATACCTTCTCTGGAGAAGCCAATTGCTTAACGACCAAGATTTGAAAGCCGAGTTTCAAGATAATTATCGTTATGCTGAAGATTATTGGGCTCCATTTATTCAAGATGCACAAGTCTATACGCTTGCTTCTTCCGGTTATACTTGGAGCGATAAAGAACGTAAAATGCTTACTGCTGAGGGTAGAGAACCTATTGAATTCAATATCATGCGTAGGCCTCTTGAGTTCTTTAGTGGTTATTTGCGTGATAATCTGAATCAAATAGTTTATTCACCCGTTGAAGGTTCCGATGAAGAAACGGCTGAACAGTTCACAGAGTTATCTTACTATGTGTGGGATAAAGGGGGTGGATACCCTACTTTTCTTGATGCATCCGATGAATGTTTCAAATCTGGGATGTCTCTTTGCGGTATTCAAATGGATCATACTAGGGATTTTATAAATGGGGACATATCCTTTTTTAAACGTACCTTCAATTCCTTCTATCTAGACCCTACGTTTACTGATATAGGCTTAAGAGACTGCGGTTTTGCTATAACTCGTGATCTTATTGACAAAGAATATGCTAAGCAGTTGATTTATTTTGTTGATCCGAAAGAGATTGATGAAATTGTTGGTGGTTTTAGAGATAACAAATTTATCAAATATCACCCTCAGTCTACGACTTTCTCTAGAAGAAAGAATCTCATGGCTTACGATCAGTATTATAAGCGTATTACAAAAACACGCAAAATGCTTGTAGATCTGGACTCTTCTTTCTTTCGTGATATCACGGATGAGACTCCAGAAAGGATTAAGAAACTTAAGTTTGGGCTTGGTCGTCTTAAGGAAATGAAGAGAGACTTTGAGAATGAAGGTCTTGATACTAAAGAAATTCCTAATCTTGATATTCAAGACATTGAAAGGCCCTTTGTTGAACTCAATATTATGCTTAATGGACACTGTGTTTACACTGGTGATGATAAAACGGGTGTAGTAGATACCTATCCTTTTGTACCTCTTATATGCTATATGGAGCCTTCAATCTGGATGGCAAGCCAAAGGGTTCAGGGAATTGGTTCTACTGTTTGGTCTAATCAAAGGCAATTCAACAAACGTCATATGAAAATTTTGGATATGATGGATAGTGATATTTCTACAGGCTTTAAATATCTTCTCGGTTCCGTACCAGATCCTACAGAAATGCAGCAGTCAGGACAAAATAAACTCATTGGGATAGATCCTGATAATGCTCCTGAAGGTTTGAATTCCGTTCAACAATTAGAGGGTGGAGGGGCTAATCCAGTCCTAATTGAATACCAGCGTGTACTTGATGAATTAAGCCTTACCCTAGCTAATGTTACTGATGCTGCGCTAGGCATTGATGAAAACAAAGGTGCCTTAAATGTTTCTGGGAGGGCTGCAGAGTTAAGAATCGCCCAAGGCTTAAGAGGTAACCGAAAGATTTTCGATAATATCGAGACAGCACAACAGGGTTTAGGGGGAATTATCCTTCAGGCTATTCAAGCGAATTACCCCCCTGCTAAAATTGAACGAATTCTTAATGAAACTCCTACTGAACAATTCTATGAAAAAGAATTTGAGCATTATGATGCGGTAATCAAAGAAGGTGTTCGTTCTAAATCACAGAAAGATGCTCGATACTATGAGTTTGTTAATCTCAAACGAGAAGGCATTGTCGATATCTCAGAGAATGCAATTGTGGAAGCTTATCCTGGAGTTGCACCTAAAGAACTCAAAGAAGAGATCGAGAAAAAAGAAGAGCAGAGAGCGCAACAACAGCAGAAACTTGATGAGCAGGAACGCTTAGGTTTAGAATTAGGAAATAGCCAGAAGATTGCCAATCTTTCTTTGAGCAAAGAACGAGAAGCACGTGTTTTAGCGGATATCGGTCTAGCGCAGGAAAGGAGTTCTGAAGCTACTTCCAACTTAGCAAATGCAGCTTTAGCAAGAGCTAAAACTATGGTTGAGATATCTTCACTAGATGAAGATCGTATAATGAAAGTATATGCTTTAATGGAGCAACTTCATGCTGAAGAAAAAGCCGATGAGTTAGAAGAGGAAAAAAGGAATGATGAAAGGGCTAATAGTATTTTAGTAACAAATGATATTAAAGGTTCTTTACCCTCTGAACAGCAGCCTCAATCTCCTCAACCGCAGTCTTCGATCTCCGGCACCCCTTCTTTCCCTGGAGATGCCCAGTGAGTTTAACGACCTCTAATGCTTGTTTTAATGAGAGTTCAAACTTTTCAGAAACTTTATGGATTCGTCTATGACAACTCAGGCACATTATAGCAAAGTTAATAAGAGTATTATTCTTCCTATTCCCATCGATATGATGAACCTCAAATTTAATATTACCTCTTTGGCATGCAATGCATTCGTTTGGAAGATTGTCGAGGGCTATTTTAGGATAAAGTTTGTCGCCATTTTTATAGTTAGGATTGTTCTTGCCTACATATTTCCCTTTAAATCTCTCGGAATTCTCTCTTGCAAGACGTTCATATTTACACTTTCTACTGCAATTAGTGCGATGTTTAGCAGCACCTGGAGCAAAATAAGCCGTTTCTCCACAATTCTTACAGATCACAGGAACTTTTTCTTTCTTATTACGTTTATGAAAACAAGGAAGAGAACAATAAAGCTTGCGACCGCTTTTCCCTGGGTGTACAATAAATTCTTTAGAGCAGTGCAAGCAATTAGAAATTGTTAATATGTTAGAAAGGGAAGAACAGGTTGATAGACAACAAGTTGAAGGTGCTATCAATGCTGAAGCCGACCAAATAAATTCTGAAACTGAAGGTTCGGCAGAGAATAAACAATTACAAGCAGTGCAGCAAGTGCAGTCACAAGGTGGGCAAGCTTTGCCCCCGTTATAAAAAAGAGGTTAATCATGCCTAAAGAAGGAAAAGGAATGAATTCTGTAAAGGGAGTTTATTCCTATAAGTCAAATCCAATGAAGGGCGCTAAGCAAACAAGTAATGCTATTGGGCCTAATTCAAATGCGGATAGTATGAAAGCACAAAGGTTGCTTCAGAAAGCGCATAGTCAACAAGATTCCCTACGTGGAAAGAGTGGGCTATAATCATGCAGAAAATGGGACAATGCCCAGAAACAGGCTTAATTTTACCAAGAGAATTCATCGACGAGAAAACGTCGTTAAAAAGATCAATTGAAGAGATTTTGGAAAAGGCGGTCAATTCTATGCAGCATTTGAGGGAAAATTATTTCCTCACGTTCCATGCTATGTTTGACAAAGTTAATCCCGAAGTTTTTAGGATAAGCTCTCCCAAAGCTACATTTAAAATCCCAGGTTTTAGAACCAACACACTAGTCTACTGGATTAGTAACACGAAAGGGATATGTGAATTGTTATGGATGGTTCCTCCTAAGAAGGACGGAGAAAATATAAAAGTAGATTTTAATATTGAAGGCGTTGCGTATTTACAAGCTAAAGGCGCAATGGTTAAAGCGACGTAGCAGCTTTATCGCTCGTTTCGAACGTGTAACGATATATCACGCCAATAAAGGAAAAGTATGACAGCAGTAGAAGAAGCAACCGAAGATACGGTTGAAGAACAAGTTCAAGAGGTAACACCTGAAAGTATTGTGGAAGATTTGCAACAAGATGTTGTTGGAGATGCCCAGGAAGAAGGCTCCGAAAGGATGGTCCCACTTTCAGTTTTACAAAATGAACGTAGAAAGAAGCAAGAAGCTAGAAACGATGCTACATATCAGCAACAACAAAATATGCAGTTGCAGCAGCAGTTGAGCCAGCAAGAACCGGAAGATGATTCTGCAAAATATGAGTCAGCTACCAAAGAAGACCTTGTTAATTCTCAACAAGAAGCGGTACGTATTATCGATGAAAGAAATTGGATTCGAAATAATCCAGAAAAGTATGAGACGTTTAATCAAGACCTAAAAGAATTTTTAACAGAAAGACCTTATTACGCTTCTTCGATTAATTCAGCCCCTAACCGTTATGAGGTAGGTTCAACACTTATGGAAAAATTTGCAGCAGCACCACAGCAGCCAGTAAAGGCACCTCCCGTGAAAAAGGCAGCACCTAATTCACCTGGAAGTGTTCCGAAATCAGCAGCTTTGAACGCTGGAGTAGATGTTATGTCCATGAATGATGTTGAATTTAACACATGGCGAAAGGCGCAAAGAAAACGTCGATGATTTGTTTTAGGCAAAGGGAATTATGACAGTTACAACCACATCCAGTTATGGATCAATGTCTGATGCTTGGGCGCATAGAGCACTCTTACAACGCTCAAAGCCGATGCATGTCCATAACCTTTTTTGTAAGAGATTTGATCTGCCTACTAAAAACACAGATACCATGGCTTTTAGGAGACAGGAAAATCTTAATTCAGATCCAGTTGTATTAGCCCAGGATTCCGACCCTGCGCCTGAAGCAATCCAAAAGTTCGATATTAGCGTTACAATACAAGAATTCGGGAAAGTAGTCCTGCTTGGTCGCAAGGTGTTGTTAGTCGTTGAGGATGATACAGCTAGCGAAACTGCGGATAACCTTTCACAGACCATGCATACTATGCTTGACAAGGTTACACGCGATGTTTGGGATTCAAGCGTTGCTCAGATCTCTTGTCTTAATGGTTCAAATGGTAATGCCATCACTGAAATAAGCCAGCAAGACATGGAAAGAGCGAATGCATATCTTGATATCAACGATACAGAAAAAATGACCCCAACCATCGAGGGTTCTTCACGTTTCGGTACAGGACCAGTGGAAGCCGGTTTTTGGATTACCGCTCACGTTGATTTAAAGCCTGATTACAGAGCTTTGGATTCATTCCTTAGTACTTCTCAGTATGGATCGCAAGATGCCGTCCTACAGTCTGAGTATGGTTCTGCGGATGAGTTTAGAATCGTAATGTCAACTTTGGTTCAGAAATCTACCGCTAGCCCTCCTGTATATAATAACACTTGTGTTGGTGCAAATGCAGTTGGTTGTGTCTCAATTGATGAAGTGTCTACAGAAATGATTCTCAAGCCTCTAGGCTTCAACGATTACTTGAATCGTTTTCAGTCCATGGGCTTTACAGCATTTTTCAATGCTGCCGTTTTGGATGATTCGCACATCGTTAACCTGCTTTCAACTAAAGCTTAATAAGAGGATTAATATATGACAGATTTACATCAAGGTCAGACAATGACCAAAGCTTACCGGTTAATTTCCGGTGGGGCTGCCTACACTCTTGCCCTAGACTGGCAAGCAGATAAGGTTGTTTTTAATAACCTTACTCAATGGACTAACACAGCAGGAAATGATCCTGTGCATGTTTGGTGGAGAGGGGAAACTGATGCAGCAGAAGCATATTCCATGCAAGTTGTGGATACAGCAGCAGCTCAGAGTTGGAACTTCTTAAATCCAACCACTAATGGATTTACTGTAGCTGATACTTCAGGTGGACCTTCAGCTAATAGAGCTACAATTTCTGGTTTGACACAAGCTGATCCAGCGGTTGTAACTCACAGTGCATTTACCTTTCAGACTAACCAATTAATCAGGATCACGGATCTTGGTAAAGTTGGAGATGCTACTGATCGTGGAATGGACGAGTTAGATAATCGAAGATATCGTATCACGGTTCTTTCAGCGACTACATTCTCGCTACAAGATCCTATTACTGGTGAAGATATTGATTCTTCTGGTTTTGTCGCTTATGTAAGCGGTGGTAGAGTTCAGCTTGAGACTCAGGTACTTGCGCTTAACCACCCCCAAGTGGCTCCTTATGCTTCTACACCTTATTCTTCAAATCCGTTCGTTTTTGACCCCGTTACATATCAGCTTACAGCTGGTACAAGTGTGATGGGAGCTAATTCTGATAGATACTATATCGAGGCGTATAAGTTCGGTGATGTCAGTAACTTAGGTGATATCGGTTAATAACCGTTGTTATTAAAAACTACGTTCCGCTAGACTCTTTGAAAAATAGGAGTCTAGCTATGAAATGTAAGAGTTGTGAAATAGAAAAAGAAGAAAATGATTTTTATAAAGGTAGTAGAGTCTGTAAGAAATGTCGTATTCAACTTATAAAGGAATGGAAGAAAAATAATCCTGAAAAAGTAAAAGCCTCTGTAAAGAAACGCAGGAAAGAATGCCACGGTGAAATTTTAGAAAGAGAAAGAAAGTATCGGGAAGATAATCGGGAAAAAGTTAATCAAGCAGCAACTCGATATAGAGAAGCTAATCGAGAAAAATGCAGGGAAAGAAGTTTAAAGAGTTCCCGTAAGAAACCAGAAAAGAGAAAAGAATATCGAGAGAATAACCGAGAAAAACACAGGGAATACAGTCGTAAATACACAGAAGCGAACCGTGAAAAAATAAATGAAAAAAAGAGAAAAAAGAATTCTGAGGATAGGGTGCATGCGACTATAGAGGGCCGAGCAAGAAAACAAGTTTGGAATGCGACTAAAAAAGGAATTCTTACAAGACCTAAAAGATGTCAAATGTGTAGTGTAGAATGCAAACCCGAGGCCCATCATGCGGATTATAATAGGCCATTAGAAGTTATTTGGGTTTGTAGACTTTGTCATGGTGGAATACATATTGCATTGAGGAAAAATTAATGCCAGGACAAGCAGCTAAAAGAGCAGATATATCAGCGATAACGAACGCTAGTCCTTGCGAAATAACGACAAGCGCAGCCCATGGATTTAGTTCTTTGGATGTTGTGCGTTTAACAGATTTAAATGGTAATATTCCGGTAGCTCGAGGAATGGACCCTCTCAATCGGTTAAGCTGGGAAATTGTGGTTACGGGTTCGACTACATTTACCCTTAGAGATCCAATAACCCATGAGGACATTGACTCAACGGGATATACGGCTTATGTTTCGGGGGGTTATTGCAATCAAATAGCAACACAGTTCACATATAGCGGAGATTAAATGGCTAGACCTAAAAAGATAGATGTTTCGAATAAGAAAGCCCCTGGAGCACATGCAATTGAACTTAACGATCAAGTCATTGTTAGGAAAGACGCAGAATTGAGAGAGAGAGAGCGTCTTTTGTCCGAAAGAGAGGAAAAACTGTCCGAATTAGAGGCAAAAGTGTCCGAATCCGAGGCGAAACTGTCCGAATTAAAGTCTGAAGATGCTGCTATTATTGATAAAGTCATTGATGAAGCTATGAAAGTTTCTGTTGAAGTGCCGGTAAATGAAATGCCTTTGGAGTCGATTCGGGATTATCGGCTTTATAATGAAAGAGTGCGTAAGATCAATAAAAAGGCTCGTTCTTGTGTTCATCTAATCAAACAATGTCCAGTGGAATTACATCCAATGACAAGAATAGTTTTTCAAAGAAATGATCAGCCTGAAAATCAACTTCCTGTTTATGTGAGCAATCACTTAATCCACTTTGAAAAGACTTTATTTCCTGGACAGACTTATGATTTACCGAACTGTATAGTTCATTACTTAGCAGATAAAGGTTATCCGGTTTGGAAATGGGTAGAGCGTCCTGATGGTTCTAGGTACACAACAGTTTCTCATAAGACTCCAAGATTTGCTTTAAGAACTATTTACGAAGAAGCGGTGTAAAATGGCAGTGGGATCAAGATTAGTTTCAGACGTTTTAAGGATTATGCGTAGGGTAATAACTCGGCAGAATGCTAATGATCCCGATTCTAACGATAGCAATCTAATAAGTTATATCAATGATTTCGTTAGTTTGAAGATGCCTAACAACGCAAGATTCTTTGAGGAGTTCGGAACTCTCTCATTTACTATTGATGAAACAGTCACAGATGGGGTGTATACCTTCAATGATGTTGGTGCTACCTCTGATTTCATGAGCATTTCCAATGAAGCTTTAATATCTGTATCAGCTCCTCTTGGAAGCTCTCTTTCCTGGAATCCTCTTCAAGTAACAAGAGATCCAGGAAGATTCTTTGACTATTGGGGAATCAATAACGAAGACATTTTGACGAAAGGATTTCCTACAGAGGTTCTTTTTTATGGTAACGAGTTAACTTTTAGGACAATTGCCGACAAGGGTTATCTAGTCAAAATGTACGGTTATAAAAAGAACAATGATTATGCTGATGAGAATGTTGAAATCCAGTTTGATTGGTGGCTACGTTATTTGGCTTATGGTGCAGCATTGGATTACGTGATGGATTATAATTATGATGATGGGAAGATAGCCAAAGTAGAAAAAGGGTTTAAGATAGAGCGCAGGCATATGCTAACTTACACTCATAACCAGATTAAAAACTCAAGATCTTTACCAAGATTTTAAAGGGGTAATATATGTCCTGGACTCCCGTTTCACCAGATGGAGCTGTTTCGGTAAAAGCCAATGAAACAAATATGGCTGCGAATACCGTCTATATAAAAACTACGATGGGCGCAACAGCTAACGATACAACAAATACAGCATCTATAAGAGATCATTACTGGGACGTTGGAGCTAATTTTGATGGTAGACATCGTTTTGTATGTTCTCCTGCATTTACTATATCTGGAACAGCATCCGATCCGGTTATTGGAACTGGAATGGACGGTGTGACGTACATTAGGGAAGATAAGGTTACGGGTACTGCAAAAGAATTGTATTATCAAAACACGGTTGGAACCAAAAAGCTTTCTCAACCTTTTGAGATTGTTTCCGGTGGATATATTACAGCTATCACAACTGCCCCTGTTCTTTCAAAATCTTATAATGTGGCTTCTTTTTCCTTTGTTAGTATTGGAATTTGGACGGTAACTTTTTCGAGTGCTCTTGCTGATACAGATTATATTGTCACTGGTGCCATGGGTGATACAGACGGTAGAGGATGGACAGTACCAAATTCTACAAAATTGGTAGGTTCATTTAATATCAATGTACAAAATAATTCGGGAGCTTTGAAGAATCCCACGCAATTTTATTTTATGGTTTACACCTAGTATTTTTTTACAATGACTTTGCTCAAAATAAACAAATTTTCTTTCGGGGATTAAGTGGAAACTTTTGAAATCACGGGTTTTATTACAGGACAAGACAATGAAGGTGTCAATTTCTTACAACCCTCCGACTCTTTTCAAAAGGTTGAGAATGGTTTTGTACATCGTCAAGTTCTTCAGTCCCGTCCTGGGTTTACTAACTTTGGTGATAGATTAGCAGGTGGTACTAGAGTTACAGGCATCTTTGAATTTACTCGCCCAGGTGGGACCAAAGATCTCTTAGTAACGGATATGAATTTTCTCTATAAATACAACACATCGACTAATGTATTCGATCAGATTTCTTTTGCTGGTTCTTTAGCTGGTTACGCAGGATTTGCCATTGGAGATAATGAAAGTTATATATCGGGAACCGGCTATCCAGATAAGGACAATGCAGCTCGTTTTATTATATGTGGTACTGGGATAGCAGCAGCCGGTTCAGGTTCATCTATATTTTTCTATGATGGCACTAATGTATTGGATTACACCAATGTCACAGATAATCCCGAGTACACACACCCAGTGGAAGGCAATTTAACCAGAGCTAAATATGTCAAGTATTTTAATGAAAGATTGAATTTCATTGTTCCTACAATTACAACTGCTCGAAATCAAGGAATGGCTTTTTCAGGTATTCGCACTTCAGGGGGGAGTGGGGATAAATTCGCAGTTGCAGGATCGGGTTTATTTCAATTCAGTACAGAACAATTGATTAAAGGTGTGGAGATTTTAGGGCCAGAAATGGTTTTTAATTTTGAGGGTGGTGCAAGAGTTCTTCAGATTACTACAGATGCTTTCAATCCCTACATCCCTAGAAATTTACCATCATTTATAGGAACGGATGCTTCATTTTCAAGTGTTGGTTGGGGAGATTTTATTGCTACGGTAGGAAAAGAAGGAATTCTTAAGACCGATGCTAGGCAATCCCTTAGAATCGACACAAAATTACCTGATTTTACAGCGGATGTAATAGATCAGCCTAAATTTGAGTTAACTTATGGTGGATTTGATAGAAAGAATGGTCAATTTCTTTGGTCATATCTTGATACTTCCACAACAGATACAACACAAAATAGGGTATTGGTTTGGAATTATGAAGAGGATTCTTGGTCTGTATATAATATGCGTTTTAGTGTTTTTGGAGAATCTGAAATTGGACAAGATTTAGTTTGGAATCAGATTGATGTTTCTACTTCTCATCCTACATGGGGAAGATGGGATACCACAGAGGAAACTTGGAACAAAATAGGTTTGGGAGCAAGTATAAAAAAGGTATTAGCTGGAGATGATTTAGGGTTTATCTATGAACTCAATAGTGGTTTTGATGATCATACTACGGGAATAACGGCAATTACTAAAGCAGCTAATGCAGTGCTAACTGTTAACGCTTCAGGTATCGTTGCAGGGGATGAAGTGGTTATTTCTAATGCTGGGGGTATGGTTGAAATAAATAATTTTGATCCTTCCGATTTAGCACAAGTGAATTTTAAAACTTACACAGTTGTTTCAGCAACTCCAACTAGCATTACGATCAACGTTGATTCATCTTTATTCACTACGTATACCAGTGGTGGCACAATCTCCGTACCAATAAACTTTAGAGCGGAGACAATCCCTTTAAATCCTTATCGCGCACATGGACGTAGATTTAATGTATCTGAGATAGAGATTTTGATTGATACTCTAGGTGGAAGTGTAAAAGTTGATGTATTTGAAGATGAGAAAGTCTCTCCATTTATCCAAGATAAGATATTGAATCCGACGAAGACAGGTCAAACAAGAGAATGGATTACCATGTCGGTAAACCACGAAGCAAATTTTCTAACTTTTGTCTTTAAACAGACAAGCCCATCAGTGCAACTAAAAATTATTTCTGTAAGAATACATGGAGAGCCAGGGGGTCCGACAAGTGGGTAAAATAGCGAGTAACTTCAACGTAGGTGACAAAGAAAACCTGACTCCCGAACTTTTGTTAGAGTTAATGGAAAAGATGTATCGGGACTTAGCCGAAGCGGTGAATGGAAAACCTGATGTTTTTGAAAGGACAACCGACGGTCAAACATCTGATACAATTTTGTCTAATGGGTCTTTCAATATAAACTCAACTACACAGAAGGTTGAGATTTTAACTGAACATAGTGGAAGTTCAGTTACTTGGACCGATATCTCTCATCCATCAATACCCCCAACTCCATTGATTCAAAAAGTTTACGTATCTGATAACAGTAACTTTTCTACAGCAACGGTGATACCAGCAGATGATACTATTCCACAAAATACAGAGGGTGCGGAGTTATTTACTCTAAATATAACGCCATCAAATGCTGCAAGTATATTATATTTTGATATAAATTTGACTATATGGTCTACACTTGGGAACTCTTTAGGTACAGCAGCTTTATTTCAAGATAGTCAAGCAAGCGCTATCTCTGCGAGTGGAATATGGAATCATCAGCAACTTGGTTTTTTTCCTTTGACTATTGCATTTAGGCATAGAATGATTGCCGGAACAACTGCTACAACAACATTTAAAGTACGGGTAGGGTCAAATATTGGATCAACGTATGTGAATGGATCGTCTGTATCAAGATTTCTGGGGGGTGCTATGGCGGCTACAATGATAATTACTGAAATCAGTGCATAATAGAAATTATGGGGGTAAATTATGGGTCTTGATCCACTCACTTTAGCAATGTTAGCTTCTGCGGCTTCTACGGGGGCTTCTGCATTAGGTAATATTAGTCAAGGAAGGGCGCAAGGAAAAGAAAATCGTCTAGCTCGAAAGTCGCAACAAAGAAAAGAGAATCTAATCGATGAACTTTTAAGATCTATTGAGGGGGGAGGACGTTTTGCGAATTTATTTAAGACTGATGAAGCAGCTTTCCAAAAGTCCTTTGTAGAGCCAGCAAAACAGAGGTTTTCTAGCCAGATAGCCCCACAGATACAACAGCAAGCTATTGCTAGTGGAACTCAAAGAGGTTCTGGAGTAGACGATCAATTACTAAGAGCTGGTGTAGATTTAGATCAAATGTTAAATCAGAATTTTATGCAGTTTCAGCAGCAAGGGCAGAATAATATTTCGAATGTATTATCAAGTATCCTTGGTCAGGCTCCTCCTCAACCTTTTCAGGCTCCTCCTACATTTGGTCAAACATTAGGGGCTGGAGCTTCTGGTTTTCTAGAGTCTCCTGGATTTGCAGAGTTATTAAAAGGTTTTGGGGGCCAACAGCAATCACCTGTTTCTACTTCTTTTAGTCAAGATCAAAGAGATATTTTAAACCCTCCTGCTTTTACTTCTCTTCCTGCTACAAGAGAAAGAAACCGCCCTGGATTTGCCACAACTTAAGGATTGTCATGTCTTTTTTTACTTCACCACAACAAACGAGAGAATCCACTAGGGCTATTGCAGGGAATTTTGGAGCGCAAGCGAAGCAACAGAGGGAGCAAAAGACTCTTGAAGAAATTCTTGCAGAAGCTCAGGCTTCCGACAATCCAAATGCAGTAAATGATTCTATAAGCAAGATACTTTCTCAAGTTTCTCCAGAATTTCAGGGGCCAGCGATTAGTCATTTGAATTCGATTTCTGCAAATATAGCTCATAAGAAACAGCGAAAAGCTATAGAAAATTTGGATATAGATCCAGATTTACCTATTGAACACCAAAAAATACTTTTAAATCAAAGAGCGCAGGCTGGTAAACCCACTGGAGCGCGTAATCAATTTGAGAAAAAGCTTTATGAAGATGTTTTTTCAACTTTGCAAGAGGCCCCAGGAGTTCGTCAAAATATAGCAAATCTAGATCGACTAGAAACACTTTCAAAATCTTTAGAAGGAGTAGTGGGTTTAGGAAAAGCCGCTATAGGAAGCAAAGATGCCAAAGAATTTAATGCTTTAGGAGTTGCAGCTTTAGAAGCCCCAATTAAAGCACTTTTTAAGAGAGGTGTAATCTCAAAAGAGAAATTTAAAGCTCTTACAGCAGCTTTTGTACCTACGGCAAGCGAAAATAGATTGACGCAACAAGGAAAGATAGCTGGATTGAGAGCATTTACTAATGAAGCTCTAGAGAAGGTTGATAGAGTTCAAAATCTATTTGACCAATTTGGTTTAGATATTCCTCTTGAAGAGGTATACCGTTTTAACTCTGAAGCAAACGCCTTAGTAGATAAGGCTTTGGATCAGGGGGCAAATTTTAGATCAGACGATGTTCCTCCTTCACAGGAAGGTTCTTTAGCTAGTCAAGCGGCACAGCTAAATCAACAACAAGCTCCACCTCCTGGACAGGCTCCTTTGCAAGCAGCGCAACAAGCAACTCCTACTGAAGAATTTGAATTTGCTCCAGCTTCCCTCACTATTCCTCGTGGAGTGGCAAAAGCCGCTGGATCTACTCTAGATTTTGCTAACTTTTTGGGAAGTTTAATTGGGCCTACAACCATTGATGTAGCTAAGCGTACAAAAGAAGCTTTCGGTGAAGAAATGAATTTCGAAGAACTTACAGAAAAAGCTTTTGATTATGTCACCTTTGGTCTTGGTAAACCTAAGAATCCCATTGATAGGTTTTTAGAACAAGGAGTTAAAATAGGTACGGAATTTGCAGCTCCCCTTGGTTTATTTAAAGCTGGAAAGCCTTTAATGGCTGAAGCAGCGATGGATGGTTATTTAGCTGGAACGGCACTGCAGACAGCAAAAGAAGCTGGTCTGGGTCCAACCGCAGAAATGGCCTCGTTATTTCTCCCTTCTTTCGCAAAGAATTCTCCTGCTCTTTACAAAAAAGCGGCTGAAGTTGCTCAAAATCCAGCGATACTTTTAGAGATGGGAAAGGATTTTGCTAATTTTGTTAAGGGTGTTCCAGGAAAAGCCTTAGAAGCAGCAAAAGAGATCCCTGGTAAAGTAGCAGAGCTTCCAGGACAGATTAAAAAGGGTGCTGAACAGGCTTTCGAATTTGCCAAAGAAAAAGCTACTCGACCTACAGCTAAGGCTATTAAAAAGCAATTGGAATTAGAACCAAGTCAAGTTATTCCCAAAGGTGAAGCGCGCATAGCGACAAAGGAAAAACAACCTCTTAGTGAGGTTTTTAAAAATGAGAGAGTGAATGCTCTTGAAGCTAAAATGTCTCAACAGCCAGAAGGAAAAGCCGTATACGAACCTCTATTTAATGAGATTCACAAAGAAAATTTTGAAAAATACGAAAAAGTTTTAGCTAATGTTTCAAAATCTAACCCTCGAAATTTCACACATCAATTCAATACTCCAGAAGGGCAAAGAGATATTCAGCAATCCTTTTGGGAAGCAGTTTTAAAGGAAAATAATGCTACGAGATCACGATTCAAAGTAGATTTTAAAAAACTTGAAGATGCTCGTCCAAAGGGAGAGAAGATTACTTTTAGTCAAACAAAGTCACTTGTTAATCGTCTTGATAAAGCTAAAGAAGAATTGGAAAAAGGAGGCACAGTTAAAGGTGATATTCCCGCTATAAATTTTCTTGAATCTGTTAAGAATCGTCTTTTAAAACCGACAGAACAGACAGCTGAAACAACTGAGAAAGTTACCAAACTAAAAAATGAAATAAAAGACATTGAGAAAAGAATTGTTGATAAGCCTGTATTCCGTCAATCGGGAATGGGTCAAAAAGAAATAGTTCAAAAGCGAAAAGAGTTATCTAAGCTTGAAAATATAGTTCCTGAAGGGGCAGAAGTTGAAGAGGTAGAGAAAGCTTATCGAAAGTTCAACAGGGCATTAAATTGGGATAAGGCATTTCAATCACCGGATATACAGAAGCTTAAATTAAGAGCGGCTACTAAAAGTACACTTGATGCCTATGGAAAGAAAAATCCCAAGTACGGAAAATTATTTAATGAATTGAATAAGAGATATTCCGACAAAAAGGAAACCATTTTGTCGGATATGGTTTTTGATTTTCTCCATGGGGAAGACCCCGAACTTGTAAAAATGTGGTTGGATAAGCCAGCGAATGTAAAAAAGTTCGATAATATGATTGCTGAAACAGGAGATATATTTTTTAAAAATCTTGGAGATACCGTTAAAGATTCTAAAATTTTTGACATGGTTACCCCTAAACTATTTACAAAAGATTTAAGTGTAAAGCCAACTCCTAGAGAATTTACCCCTAGAGAAAAGAGATTGCTTAATTCTCTAATGGGTGACAAGGAATTCAACGATTTACAAAATCTAAGCAAGACATTTGCTAAAGATAGTGAAAAGTTAAATGCATATCTTAATAGGAGTCTGTCGGGTGTTCATGTTACGATGGATGCTAAGAAACTTCTAAAAGCTTCTGCATTTTGGGATACCCTTAAATCAGGAGCCGCGCTTTTTACTGGACATCCTATTCAAGCGATTAAGCTAGCAGGCCAAGCAGGTTTTAAGAAATGGGGCGCTCATCAGGATCAAATACTTTCCGAAATGCTTACGGATACTAAATTCCAGAAGGTTTTATTAGAAGTTCTACGAGATACAGAGAAAAGTTCTCCTAATTTTGAAGGAATCAATAAAATGGCAAAAATGCTTCGAGAAAGAGGTTTAGCAATTTCGGACATTGGAAAGGAAGAATCTTCCAAGTAATCACTTCATGCCTTGTTCTTTGAGTTTATTGAGTTTTTCTTGAAGGGCTATTCGTATTAAAGTTGAAACGTTTGATCTTGTAAAAATTGCCATCATCTTTGCGGATTCATGCAGTTGTCTGGTGAGGTAGATTGTCGTTTTGATGGGCTTATTTTCTTGCATATTCTCCCTAAAAAAGATAGCGGGTTTTCTGTTGCTCACGTTGCTTTAAGTGAAAAGCAAATAGGTGTCCGAACCCTTCTCCTTGCATTCTCGGCTAGCTATCGATGATGATCTTGTCTTTTAGGTGGGTCCACCATTGGGCCTTGTTCCATCCTCAAAGGCTAACGTGAAGTTGGAATCGAACCAACATTTTGGAGTTTTTAATCTCAATTGAGCAACCAATGCTTTACCAGTTAGCTATTCACGTAAAATAACACGGGGGCAAGCTTTGTTTCCAGTGAACTCCACCCCCTATGGATGGTGAGTTCTCAGTCGAGTTCTTTCCTTCCACCATAAGTATGGCAGTATTTTTGATTCAAATCAAGTTTTTGTTTCACTTACTTTTCCTTCGTGTTAACTTTAAATTAAAATTATTCACACAGGGGATAACATGCCGAAATATAAGAACAAAACTTCGTACTCAGGTCGAAAAGCTACACCTAATCACACGGGTCAGTCAAAATTTGCGACAAACGCAGAAGCCGCAGCAGGAACTTTAGCTGATGTCACTATTTCCCCACTTTCTCTTGCTGGTGCCGTAGATGATCTAGTTCCAACTGGAACTACCACAACTGCAGGTATCGTTAGACTCGCAACGGTGGCTGAATCGATTGCAGGAAGTCTCGATACTGTAGCCAATACTCCAGCTGGACTTGCGGCAGTAGCTATTGCTGGTGCTCCTGATTGGTCTGAGACTGTTAAAGGTATCGGTGAACTTGCAACTGATGCAGAAGCGGTAACTGGTACAGCTACAGATAAGGCTATTGTTCCTTCGTCTCTAGTGGCTAAATTAGCAGCTCCAGGCGCAATAGGTGGTACTACTCCGGCAGCAGGTTCATTCAGTACTCTAGCTGCAACAGGGGCTATTAATTTTGATGCTGGTGGCTCATTTGAAAGTGGTGGTGCAACTATCGACATTGGAGCCGATGCTTCAGCGGATGCAATTAATCTAGGTACAGGGGCAGCAGCTCGAACAATCACTATCGGTAATGTTACAAGCTCCACAGGTTTAGTGCTTAATGCAGGTACGGGTCATATTGCCTTAGCTACTACTGGTGCTGGTGATATCACAATCAATTCAGATGATACATTGCTTCTTGATGCTGATGGAGTTCTTGAACTCAATTCATCTGGTGGTGTTATCAATATCGGAGATGATGCAGTTGCTCAGGCAATTAATGTAGGTACAGGAGCAGCAGCTAGAACTATTACCTTGGGAAATTCAACCGGTGCTACTTCCTTAGTTCTTAATTGTGGTACTGGTGCCTTGAATATCGGTACAAATGCAATTGCTCACTCTGTGACCATCGGAAATCAAACGGGTGCAACCGCGATTGTAATTGATTCAGGAACAGGCGCGATTGACATCGGAACGGCTATCGCTAAAACGATCACTATAGGAAATAAAACCGGAGCTACCGGCCTTGTTCTAGACGTTGGAACTGGAAACTACGCTCTGGATGGTGCAGCAACCTCGACGTATACGGTAGCTGCAAGTACGACTAGTGGAACGTTGGCTATAGGCGGCACAGCGCAGACTGGGACCATGACCCTAGGCGATTCATCTGGGACCAACATTGTTCAAATTGGTTCTGGAGAAGGCGCAACAACTGTCAATGTGGCTGGTGGAGCGACTAGTGCTAAGGTAGTTAACATCGCTGTCGGAGCTGTAGCAAATCTTGTTACCATTGGTTCAGCTTCAGGAGCAGCAGCTTTAGATCTTCTTTGTGGTACAGGTGATTTTACTCTTGAGGGTGCAACAGCTTCTACTTATGAGATTTCTTCTACTGGTGTGAATACAGGTACATGCAAATTTGCTTCAGGAACGGGTGCAAGAACAGTAGAAATCGCTGGTGGCGGTACTGGTGTTAAAACAATTAATTTAGGTACAGCAGCAACGGCAGATGTTATTACGATTGGTACATCTACTGGAGCTGGAAGTCTAGATCTCGCTTGTGGAACTGGTAACTTCACTTTAGAAGGTGCAACAGGTTCTACATACGAAATTTCCTCAACAGGAGTCAATACAGGAACTTGTAAATTCGCAAGTGGAACTGGTGCTCGTACTATCGAAATCGGTGGTGGAGGAACTGGAGCTAAAACCATAAATATAGCGGCAGCAGCTTCAGCAGACGTAGTATCCAT
>TARA_R110000751_G_scaffold62777_4_pt1 | contig 21193 bp, 20 predicted proteins | sample TARA_R110000751 | Tara Oceans TARA_R110000751 (sample SAMEA4398001) | marine metagenome | biome: Polar Biome; feature: [MES] marine water layer (ENVO:01000295) within the mesopelagic zone...; material: water (ENVO:00002006), including particulate matter (ENVO:01000060) such as...... | reverse complement strand
CATCAGCAACTGCTGGTGGATTAAGTTCTCAAACTGCGTTGTATAACAGACTTGTTATTGAGTATGAAAATGCTAATGGAACTATGCCTGGCTTTAATAGAGCTGGTAATACTTCTACAGCTACATTGTATACTCCTGTAGCAACATTTGCTGCACAAGATACAGGGCTAGCTGTAGAGGCTACTTTTGGTCTTTTCGATGGTACAAATACTAATACAGAGTTTATCTGGTAATAGTTACTTTTAATGGGAGGCACCTAGTGTGTCTCCCTTTATTTATTTAAAAAAGTTTAAATTTTAATATGACAGCACCTGTAAGAATATCGCATAACTGTAAGCAAATTATAGTTGATATGCAAGTAACACCTGCACCTACAAATAGAAATCTTATTATTAAAATATCTTATAATAGTGTATCTACAGATGTAGAATATTTTTTAGCAGCTAATGAATCTTCAATTTTTTACATTGAAGAAGCTGGAGCAAGTGGTGTAGTTGTAGTAACAATATTAGAAAATTCAATACAACTTCCTGGAGGTATAGGTGCTACAGTAGCAACTTGCCAAATTGATTGTTGTATAGCTAGTTTAGTAGAATCTGCAATTACATGTACATGCAAGTGTGACAAGTGTAAAGAAGAACTTGATCGTGCTGAAAAAGTATTCTTATTACTACAGTCTGCTGTATACGCAGCTGAGGTAGCAGAAAATATTCAAGACGCCAAAGACAAATATTCAAAAGCAAATGAGATGTGCACAGAAGTATGTGCATGCGGATGTTAAAACATGATTTTATTTTACGCACAGTCAGAGAACAGTGAGATAGTAGTAACATCTCCAAATCTAACATTTCCAGGAAAAGTAGATACTAATGGATTAGTATTAGAACCTTTTTTATATGGGGTACAACCTGTAGAATATACTCTTCCAGATGGTACTAATAAAGAGTTTACTTCTACGGACATTAAAAAGTTTATACAGCTCCCCAAAAATAATGGGCACAATGTTTACCGTATCCAATTCTCAAATTCTTTTGCTGGGATAGACGGATGTATTGTAACATTACGAGCTAATTTTGATACAGGTCAATTCCAAACATTTAGTATCCCATTTGCTAAATCTAAAACATCAATACAAACAAAAGCATCTACAGAGCCTTTAACTATTTCTGTAAATTCTAAAGGATTTATTAACTCAGCTACTAGTGCTACAGTATTTGTAAATTCATTAAAAAATAATAATTTAAATACTGGGAGTAATTTTTTAAGCATAGATACTAATAAGTATAAAAATGCAAATAGAGGATTATTAGAAATTGTAGGAGGAACTATTAATGCAAATGTTGCAGATCAAAAAGAATTTTCTGAAGCTGTATCATCTCAAAAATCTAAATATTTAACTAATAAATATTTTATAGATAATGCTGCTAATGCAAGTTATTTTTATATTTATGCTGAAGCATGTGATAAAAGCCTTACAATTAAAGATGGGGGATGTTTTGATGCTAACGCAGATAATACTACTACAAAAGCTTCTAACACTGTAAGTCTTACAATTAATAGTTGTAATTATTCGAGAAGAGCTCCAAATAATACAACAATAGAACATATTCCAGGAGGAAAAACTGATTTAGCTTCTGTAAAATATATAGAAAAAAATCTTCCTCAAACTACTGACCCTATTAGTGCAACTAGTGATTTTGATGTGCATGCAATAAAAACTATTGTTAATGGATCTACGGCAACTGATAGTACCCCGACATCTGAAAGCATTAATATAGATGGGGAAGATACTTCAGTTATATTCGAATGGCTAGATATAGATTCAGATACTAATTTTATAAGACCATTAACGTATCCAAATGTAGGTATACTTAATATAAATAGTAATGTTGGGTCATCTGATGACAATAGAACTTATTTACTTGTAGTTTTTGTAACTGGTTCAGCTGGATGTACCGATCCTAGTTCTCTTAACTATGATTCTAATGCTACTGCAAATGATGGTAGTTGTATTTCATGTGACAAAATAATTAATGAAATTACTAGAAGTATTGGGTTTGAAACATTTGTAGATTCTAATGCAGTAGTTGTAGATAATGATGACACTACAAATTTTTTACTTACTTCTACTCTTACAAATCTTGAATTACCTGTAATACAATACTTATCTACATTAGCTACTACAATTTGGACAGCTGATATATATAAAGCAGAAGATGTAAGTTTAAATGACTTTGGGAAACAAGCTACTATTTCTGGAACTGTTGTAGTAAATAACTCAACGTTGGGAGGTAATACAGGTACATCTACACTCCCAATATTTAATAGAAAACCTGCTGCAAGTTCTGGTTTAAACTCAGGTAGATCATTTGTTATGCAGATTACATTAACTTTAGGGTCTTGCGTACATTATTTCTATAAATCATTTGGGGTACCTTTTGACGGATGTTCAGAACCATCTGCAACTAATTACTCACCAAGTCCATTTAATACAGGTAACGGTGAATGCGATTTTGATACATCAAATAAATCTGCATGCGATGGATCTATACAAGCTGGAATATCTACAGGAAATTTAGCTGGAAATATTTATCAATTTAATCTTTTTATAAACGGTACATTTAATGAGAATGGGGTTCTTTTATCAGAAGAGTCTATATATACAGTTGTTCCAAATATTTATATTAATGGAAATTTTGCAGATGAAAGTATACTTACTTATTATTTTTTCGGAAATACTATTAATATACCACAAGGATTTCCTACTGGGTATACAGTAGTTTATGTAATTACAGATTCTACGACTGGTTGTACAACTGAAGTATTGTTTGAACATCCATTAGATGCCGGAGTATTAGGTTGCACAGATATTACAGCTGAAAATTTTAATTTTTTAGCAACTGAAGATGATGGTAGCTGTTTATTCTGTAATGGTGAGATTGAAATTCTTTCTGTAAGTAACCCCACAGGATCTGGAGTTGGGTGTAATGCTGTTAGTGATAATGGAAGTATTACAATGACTAGTGGTGTAAACATACCAACAGCTTATCAATATTATTCAAGAATTAGGATTGGGGGCATATCATGGGGACCATGGATTCCTTTAGGAACTTATGGGGCAGGTGATAATGTTTTTACAAATATGGCTGCAGGTTTTTACGAAATTAAAGTAGAGTACCAAGTAAGCTCTGATTATATGTGCACAGTTTACTTAGAAGGAAATGACGCAAGCGTACAAGTTTTTAATAGCGTTCTTTATTTATCTGTAGACACGTCAGGATGTGGATGTATGGATCCTGAAGCATTTAACTATGACTCAACCGCTACTTCTGATGATGGGTCATGTTTACAATTTGGATGTACTGATATATTAGCTGTTAATAGAGATCCATTAGCCGTAATAAATGACGGAAGTTGTATATATTCAGCAGAACCTGATTCCCCACTTTGTATTCCTGATCAATTAGATAACAATCAAACATACTCTACATTTTTAGAAGGGTTAGCTAATTGCGTAGTAAATGAAGGGACTACACTATTATTAAAAACTAAAGGTGGTATTAAGTGTGATACTATAGAGCAAGTTAAGCTATCATTAATCACATATCTTTTAAATAGAATTGGGTTAGAGTGTATGTATAATTGTAACTACATATTTGAACACGGAGATTCAGGAATAAGTTGTTCAGGTAAATGGATTACAGGAGGACCTAGTGGTCAAGAGCTAGTTTGGGTCTCAGGTACTACATATATACAAGGAGATATTATACAATATACTGATGCAGAAGGTGAAGTTTATTACATAGAAATAATAGCAGATACCTATACTAGTAGCAACACTCCAGACACATGGCCTTTAGATCGATTAATACTTAGAAGGTGTGAAGATGTAACTCTTCCATCAGGAACTGAGACTTATTTAAATACTTTCATTAACTTTGCAAGAAAGTTCTGCACTATATGTATAGGTGCACCTACATCTAGCGGAGAGATAATGCAAACCACTACCAACACACTTAACGATATACAATTTGAGAACGGAGATAACATTAACTTAAATGGCTAACATAACAGACTTAACTACACTCGGTAAAACCAGTGTAACAGCAAATGACTTTTTTCTTACTGCCAACTCAGCTCGAGGTGACAATAAGAAATTTGGCGTATCTAATCTTTTTCCCACTGTACAATCTAAGTCAGGGGTAACAGGAATATCTCTATTCGTAGATGTAACAGATAAAAACGTAATTAATTTAAAAGGAATTAAATCAGCAAGTAGTATACTAACTGTATCTACTACAACTGCAAACGATATTTCTTTAGATATTGCAGAAGCTCAGATTAACTTAGCTAATTGTAGTAATAGTACATCTGGATTTCTATCCACTGTTGCTTTAGCCTCTAATGTTAGTGGAACACTTCCAGTAGCTAATGGTGGTACAAACGCTACATCATTTGCAGATAAAGCAGTAATTATTACACAAGACTCTGGTGATGATACTTTAGCCGCAGTAGCAATGTCTACTAACGGACAACTACTTATAGGTGGTACTTCTGGCCCAGCTGTATCAACTCTTACTGCAGGTACTAACGTAACTATAACTAACGCAGACGGGGGTATTACAATTGCATCATCTTTAGCATCTGTATCTTCAGATCTAGATATGAACAATAATGATATTGATTTAGGTACAGGATATCTTAGTTCTACTGGAGCTAGTAACGGAATAAGAGTAACAGCAAATAATGCTTATATAGGAGCGTCAGGAAGTTATTTTAATAGTTCCTTACTAAACCTTACCGGAGGTGTTGATTTTGCTTCAGGAGCTTCTTATGCAATTCAAGTAGCGGCAGGAACTAGCCCTGGGACATTAAGTTTTAGAGGTCAAACTAATACAACTACTAATGGTGGTGGTGGAAATACATCTATTTTTGCAGGAACTGCTGATGGATCTGGTACTGGTGGTACTTTAGGTCTTTATGGGGGAGATTCTGATTCAGGGACAGGTGGTATAGTTAAAGTAGTAACTTCAGTTGCAGGAACAGAAACAGATGCATTAACTGTAGACGGAGCATCTGATGTTACAGTAAACGCTGGTAGTTTAATTATTACCTCAGCTACTGAGGGTATTGTACATACTAATAGTGGTACAATAACACAAGCAACTAATCATACTACAGGGGTAACAATTAATGCAACTTCTGGGGTAATTCAATTAGCTGCTGTAGCCCTTGCTGCTGCTACTAATGCAGAATTTACTGTAACAAATAATACAGTTCAAGCAGATTCTGTTGTACTTTTAACAATACAAGACGAGAATACTACTAATAATGCTCAACTTGCTGTAGCTACTCATACAATAGCTGGAGGAAGTTTTAAAATATCATTATTTAATCCAGCTGCAACTGGATCTACATCAACAACTGCAAGTAAAATTCATTTTTTAATAATTAATAACTCAGTATAACAAACACAAATGGCAACGCAAATTAAAGGTACCAACCAAGAATTTTTAGAAATTCTTAAAGGATTAGAATCAATTAAAGGAGTAAAAGGTAAAGCTTTTGGACTTCTTGTAGCAAGGAATATTGTGCATATAAGTAAGCATTTAAAACATATTGAAAATGCAGCAATACCAAGCACTGCTTTTAATGAAGTAGCAGTTGTTGCTCATAAACTTGCTGAAAGCGAAGATACTAAAGCACTTGAAGAACTTGAAGAAAAACACAAAGATATAGTTGATATTCGTAAAAAACAATTAAAAGAAGTAGAAGAAATGCTGTTAAGAGCATCTGAAGTTAACGTAAATCTTATACGTGAAGAACTTATACCAGATGAAGTAACAGCAGAACAAATATTACCTCTTCTTAAAATACTTAAAGACTAATGGCTGCCATTAAAATAAAATTAAATGTAGAATCAGCAGGACTTTTATCTAGTCCTATAAAATTATTAGAATCTGATTCTATTGTTACTACGGGTGTAGTACAACGTATTGCAAAAACTATTACAGCGGTCAATGGATCTTCCGTAGTTCTTTTAGCTAAAGCTGATTTTTCAGATTCTGATGATCAAGTGTTAGTTGTAGTAAAGAACACAGGAGGTACTCATGACTTAATATTAGAAGCTGGTGCAAACGTAGAAATTATTAAACTTAAGCCTGGACAATTTGCAATGTTTCCTTGGTATCACGACGATAGTGATGGTCAAGACCTTAAAGCATATGCAAGTAATTCAGATGGTACTACTGTAGAAGCAACAGCAATAGAAATAACATAATGTCAAAAGCTCGGAGAAAAGAAAGATGGAGTAAAGTAAAGGATTGGTTAAAAACTAATGCACCTAAAGCTTTAAACGTTGTAGGGGATATACTCCCAGACAGCGGTGCTTTAGGTATAATTAAAAATATCCTAGACAAAGACCCTGATATCTCTCCTGAGAAGCAAGCTCAATTTAATGCATTAATAAAAGAAATGTATGAGTTAGAGGTAAAAGACAGAGATTCTGCTAGACAAAGAGAAATAGGAATTAAACAAACTGGGGGACAAGACTGGATGATGTTTTTAACAGGCATTATAGGATTGGCCTCATTTGTATTTTTAATCTATGCTGTAGTATATGTAGAAGGAGTTACAGACAATGATTTGTTTGTACATTTATTAGGTATGGTAGAAGGTGTTGTTATAAGCAACATTTTTGCATACTATTATGGAACTAGTTCACAAGATCGAAAATGATGCAATTAAGTTTAGGAGGAGGATTAACATCAACAGCTAGAGCTTTTGTAAATGCGGTAAATCCGTTTAGTACTAAGTCTGCAGACTTTAATGGTACAAGTCAGTTTGTAAATACTAACTATCAAAATAGTTCTCGTTTTCAAACTTCTTTTAGTGTTTCTTTTTGGATGAAAGCTGACGACGGTCAACCTGCAGCTGATAGCTATATTTTTAGTGCTTTTAATACTGCTGCGTCTAGTTTTTTAGGAATATACATAGATACTAATGGATTTCTTAATCTTAAGATGTTTTCTAATAAAACAACTGAGACTCAAAGAGTAGATGTAGCATTTGGAAATGGAGCACAGAGTGATTGGGTACATACTGCAATTACAGTTGATATGTCTGCAACTGCCGCAACTACCTTAATATATTTAAATGGATCAGTAGTAGATAGTACTGCAGTAGCAGAAGGAGCTAGTTCTAGATTAGGAGGATTTTCAATAGATCAGGGTTGTCATATAGGGTGTAGAATCGATGCAAATACTAGTATTGACAGGTTTTTTAACGGAGGTCTAGATGAGTTTGCTCTTTTTACAGCTATACTTGATGCTGATAGTGTAGCACAAATTTATAATGGTGGAGTTCCAATGGATCTAGAAACAGATGATGGAGACTATGATAACTCAGGAAACTTAGAATTATATTACAGATTTGAAGATGATCTTACAGATACTACAGGCACAAGTAATGGAAGTTCTTCTGCATCTCCTTCATTTGACGATGATACGCCTGGATAATAAATTAATAAACGCATAACCAAACCACAAATACGCATGACCAAAGAACAGATTAAGAATTTTTTAAAAGAAAAACAAGGTTACCTAAAAGTAGGACCTTCAAGACTTTCTGAAAGATTAAACTGCAGTGTAGAGACTTGTTCTGCTGCTCTTACAGAAGTTAGACTAGAAACAAAAGGATTAGATTTTGATGTTGATAAAGACTTAACCGTTGAAAACAATAATGAAAGTGTAATTAGTGAGTTTCAAACGTTCCTTGACACAAATGATATTGCACCTACTGATGTAGCTAGTGTAAAGTTTTGGCAGACAATGTCTGGACAACAACGCTTTTCAGTAGTTACAAAAAATGAAGGAAGAAATGTTAGTGAAGTTAAAAAAGAAATTGAAGACTTTGCGGCTATATATAGCCCAGTGGTATCTAAAATATCTCCACTTAATAAACTCTCTAACCCGGTAGTTTACGAAGTTTCTTTACCAGACATTCATTACGGTAAAGTGCATGGATATACTTTAGAAGAAATAGAAAATCAATTTATAGGAGTAGTTAAAGATTTAGTTAAAAAAGCTGAAGGTTTAGATATAGAAAGATTTTTACTCCCAATAGGAAATGATGGGATGAACTCAGAAGGTATGAGACGTACAACTACAAAAGGTACACCTCAAGAAGATTCAGCAAGTTGGAAAGAAACCTTTAGAGGTTATTGGGCATTAATGGTAACAGCTATAGACTATTTAAAAACAATAGCACCTGTAGATGTTGTAGTTATATCCGGTAATCACGACTACGAAAGAATGTTTTATGCAGGAGATGTAATATCAGGATGGTATAGAAACGATGAAAACGTTACAGTAAATAACTCAGAAGAATCAAGAAAGTACTATGAGTACGGAGTAAATATGATTATGTTTACACATGGTGATAATGAGAAAGCCGCAGAAATGCCGTTAATAATGGCTACAGAACAACCTGAAATGTTTGCACGAAGTACGCACCGTGAAGCGCACTGCGGACATTTCCATAAAGAAATGGTAAATGAGTATAGAGGAGTCAAAGTCAGATTTATACCTAGTATATGCCCTAATGATGAATGGCATAAGCGAATGGGGTATGCGGCTAAACGAACAGGACAAGCGTATATATGGAGTAAAATGGCTGGACTTGAAGGATATCTTCAATCAAACCTCCGTGGATAAATTAAAAGCTATGTTTGAAGAAGAAGAAGGGTACGAAATAAATTTACAAGAAGAGTTAGATATGTTAGATGAAGCTTATCAAAATGCTTACTTAGTAGCTACAAAAAAATTAACTGTTAAAGAGTTATTAGAAGAAGATGGTGAGATGGTATTTTTACCTTTTAATCCAGAAGCTCCAGAAACTATTATGATGGTTATAGATGATGTAATTAATTACTTTTCTAAAGAAGAAGAATACGAAAAATGCGCAGAACTAGTGTGTGTTAAAGAAAGACTACAATTAAATGACGTTTAACGAGATTGCATATAATATCCTTAATTTGGTTAGAGGTGGGAGATCTAGCCACGATGAAAATATATCTTTAGACCAGATTAAGTTTAATATTAAACATTACAGAGCTATGTTTATCCGTAGGGATTTTGCTCGTAATGGACTTATTACTCGCCATCTAGAACAAGATCTTGGATGTTTAGAGTTAGAAAAGGTTGATGCATCTAAATGTTGCAATCTCCCAACTACATGTCCAGTGTATAGAACTAAAGAAAATGTTCCGCGCACTGTACGTTTTAACTTTAAAGATGCAATTACATATACAGGTGATGTTACAGGATTAGGTCGTATACCTATGATAGAATCATACGAAGTGCAACTTATACCATTTGATAAATACACATCTAATAACCCAAAAACTTATATGATTGAAGATAAATTATATTTGTACAATCCAAAAGGAATGGATGTTATTAATGTACGAGGAATATTTGAAGACCCAGAAGAAGTTCAAAAATTTAAAACTTGTGACGGGCCCTGCTACGATGATAATTTTGTATTCCCCATGCCTATGGATATGGTGAGCTCAATTAGTGCAGGATTAATTAACGGAGAACTAAAACTACTGGCAGGATCATTTAGTGATGATGAAAATGACAGACAACAAGATAGACAATAATGGCTAATACTACTGAAGAAAGATTGCTACAAGCAATTAAAAATACTAATGTAAACGCATTAGGAGGATGCGGTGCAATAATGATAGATGACACTGTAGAACATACTGGTCCATTTGTAGCGATCACAGCTATTGGTACTGCTGATGCAGTTATTGATAGTTCTGAATGTACTATAGGAATAGAAGACGCAGCAGCAACAATTACAATACCAAAAGGTGCTACAATATTTGGGCACATGACCTCAATCGAGCTAGACTCAGGAGCAGTTTTAGCATATAGAAAATGTTAATATGGCATCAGAAGCTTGGACAAGAAAAGCAGGTAAAAATCCTAGTGGTGGTTTAAACGCCAAAGGGAGAGCTTCGTATACTAAAGGTACTTTAAAAGCACCTAGTAAAAAGAAAGGAAATAAAAGACGATCTAGTTTTTGTAGTAGAATGTGTGGGATGAAAGCAAAACGCACAGGAGCTAAAGGGCAAAGAGATCCTAATTCAAGAATTAATAAATCACTAAGAGCATGGAACTGTGGTTCATGTAGTAACTGGAAATAGTAAATAAATAAATAAAAAATGGCAACACTTACCCCAACATTAAGACTTTCAAGCTCGGATATAGCTAGTGATTCTTTAGATTTTACTGTTACACTGCCGTTAACAGTAACTGTACCTAATGTAGGATTATCTAGAGCAACTATAACAACAGCTGATAACCAAGAATTGGTAGACGAAGCTGTTTCTGGAGTATTTTACTTCTATGCAAAAAACTTAGATAACACTAATTTTGTTATACTTCAAACTACTGGAAGTGTACAATACGCTAGACTGAGCCCTGGAGAGTTTTGTTTCTTTCCTGTGAATGACGGAAACGGTTTAGAAGCTAGAGCAGATACAGCTAGTTGTATTTTAGAATATGGATATTGGAAAAAAGGATAAATTTATAATTTAAGAATAAGATGGGCGCGGACATGATTAGTATATATGAAGGGATTCTCTTAGCAGGAGCTCTTGTAGGAGTATACATAAAATTACAAACAGAGGTAAACAAACTCAAAAGCAGAGTATATGTGCTTGAGCAAAATAAAAATGAAGTTACAGATATGCTTAAAGATCTTGCTAAAGACATTGCAGAGATAAAGCTATTATTGGCTCGTAAACAAATTGATCAGTAGTGTACGCATCACCAGAAAAATATAAAAAAGGTGGTAGTGACGGTCTTCGTAAATGGTTTGGACGTAACCAAGGAAGAGGGTGGGCAGACTGTAAAGCGTCTAAATCCGCAGGAAAATTTGTACCTTGTGGACGTAAGAAAGTAGGAGATTCAAGAAAAACCGGGTACCCGGCATGTAGACCAACTGTTGGTCAGTGTACTAGTAAAGGTATGCGAAATAAAAAAAGCTCTAAACGAGTGAATTGGAAATAATGAAAAAAAAGATAAAAGCTATGGCTGGGTACGGCATGAAGAAAAAAAGTACTAAAAAAGGTTATATGAAAGCTCAAAGTGGTCCTTCAATGTCTACTCCAAAAGTAGGAAGTAGAAGAAGAGTAACAGATACATATGACCCATCAGTAGAATACATTCCAACTGATAGGGATTTTGGAAGGAAAGAAAACGAAGCACTCGCAGCAAAAAAAGAATTGATGAGAAAAAAAGCTGCAGCAACAGCGGCAGGTTACAATAAATCTAGAGCCGGTGGAGCAAAGCCTGATTATTTAGATATGGATGGTGATGGAAACAGAAAAGAATCTATGAAGTCCGCTATCCGATCAAAAAAAGGTACTGGAGGTTATATGAAAGCTCAAGCTGGGCCCGGTAATGCTCTTGCAGGAAAAGGAGCAAAACTTGGCAAAATGGCAATGGCGGAGGCAAGAATGAGAAAGACGGAGAGAAAGCCAAGGGAGAGAGTTCAACCGGTAATGGGAAAACTACCACCAATGAAAGCAAATCAAAGTTTTATAGAACCTGCAACACCTAGAATGTTTGAAGACGGAGGTTTAAAAGATCTTAGAAAAGAACAAAGAGGGGAAAGAAAACAGCTAAGGAGCAAAAACAAAAAGTTAAAATCATCTGCAAAAGACATTGCAAAGGCTACTAAAAGAGGTACAAGAACTGCTTCAAAAACTATTAAAAGAATTAACAAAAAATCTGCAAAAACTGCTAGAAAAAATACAAGAAGTGCTGCAAAAGATATTAGACAAACTTCTCGTAAAAATATAGCAGCCTTAAAAGGAAGAGGTGCAAAGACTCAAGAAAACAAATCTGCAGCAACAAATGTATCTGTTGCAGCAAAAGAAGAAGCTCCTAAACTAGAAAAAATGCCAACAAGATCAGCAGGAAAATTACCTGTAGATAGAAGAACAGGTACTGTTCCTCCACCTTTAGCTGGTGGAACTTCAGGAGGTAACGCTCTTGCAAGACAAAAAGGAGAAACAAGTAGAGCAAAAGATGATTTAGCTAGAAAAAATAAAACTGGCCAATATGAAACTTACAGCCAAGCTTATAGAAAACAAAGAGATGCTAATAAAAAAGCTGGTATAGCTAATTATGGAAATCCTAAAGGATATTTTACTTACAAAGGTAAAAAATATAATACTGAATCTAAATCAGAAAAAGCAGCTAGATTAAAAAAAGGTGAGAAAAAACCAAAAGCAAAAGCAGAAGAAGGTTTTAAATTTGAATAATATATTATAAAAATGAATTATCCAGAATTAGGAAAGTATAAAGCAGGTGGAACAAAAAAAGATGCTTGTTATAATAAAGTAAAAGCTGGTGCAAAAGTTTGGCCTTCTGCTTATGCCTCTGGCAGGTTAGTTCAATGTAGAAAAGTAGGAGCTTCTAACTACGGTAATAGTAAAAAATAAGTATTGCAAACCATCACAAATGTATATAAGAGCTACCAGGCTAAAGCAAACAACCCAGTAGACAAAGTTTTATTTAAGGAGATATGTGAGACGTTTAACATCTCAATGATTAATAATATTTTATTAGAAGGGAAAAGTTTTAATATGAAACATAACCTTTCTAATATTTCTATTAGGCGTATAGAACGTAATCCATCTTCCCCTACCGTAGATTGGTGGGAAAGTAATAAATATAAACAAGAATTGCTTGCAGAAGGTACACAGCTTTATGATTCAGAATCAGGGAAAGGTGAGAAATGGTTTATTTACTACACTGATCCCTGGTACTGTAAATATCATTGGGAAAAAAGTAAATGCAAAGTACCAAACAAAACTGCTTACAGGTTCACACCTACAAGAGGTATTAAAGGTAATAAAGAAAAACTAACAGCGCTAATCAAACAAGATGATCTAGCGTATTTAAGGTTTAAAAAACATGGCAATATATAAGACCACATCTAGCAAAACTATTTTACGTAAAGTATTTAGAGATTTAAATCCAAACAATGACAATTGGGTAGATGATGCTATTGAATGGATTGGGGAAGCTCTTGAACATATAGGGAGTGCAACACAGTTAGAGAAGAAAGGATGCATTATAGATGTAAATAATTACAAAGCTTCTTTACCTGCAGATTTATATTATATCAATCAAGTAGCAATTAATGGTAATACTGGGGGAATAGATCAAGAATCTCTTATTACAGAATTACGTAATCAAGTTAAATTGCTTAACAATAATTTAAGAACGTACAATAACAATTTAAATGATGAGATAGTACAGTCTACAGATGGTACATATACTTCTAATATTACCCCAGATGATCTTAAAAACTTTGCAAGTTTAAAGAAAACTACAGATCATGAAATACGTGAAATAAATGCTAGACTAGCTGTTCTTGAAAATGATTATTTAAAAGCAGATGCATTAACGCCTTTATCATATTGTACTACTAATTTTCCAACAGGTATACACTGTGAAAGTTGTGTTAATGAAACAGCTAAATGTAAAGAGTGTTATTATGTAGAAAATGATAAAATTAAAACATCATTTGTATCTGGTAAAGTTTGTTTAAGTTATATGGCTTTTCCTACAGATGACGATTGTTACCCACTAGTACCAGATGACATCAGTTACAAAGAAGCTATGTTTTGGTATATATACAAAAAGATATTATTAGGAGGAGATTCTCCCGTTAACAATGGTATTAATTACACATTTGCAGAACAGCAGTGGAAATATTATTGTACACAAGCTAGAAATGCAGCTAACTTCCCAGACATAGACAGATATGAATCATTTATGAATCAATGGGTTAGACTTATCCCTAATATTAATAGGGCAATGACTGGGTTTGAAAATTTAGGTACAAGGGAAACATTACACAGAGGACCATCTAACACATACGGACAGTGAAGAAATTTTTAAAGGGAATGCATAAAGACGTAGAGCGCGTCGATATGCCAGAAGGAACATTTAGGGATGCCTTAAATGCTAATTTATATTTTACTAAAGCTTCTATTGTTAATGAGCAAGGAAATTCTTTAGTAGGAGGCTATGCGTACCCAAACTTTACTATAGATAACATTATAGGTCAATGTACTTTAGAAGATGGTAGAATTGTAATATTTGCAATTGACTCTTGCCCATCAGACGATGGTGCTCACATAATAGCTTTAGCTAATCCTAAGCTAAATACATATCAAGTACTTTATAGAAATAATGCATTAAACTTTCAAAAAGATTATACAATAGAAGCTGAAGCTAAAGTAGATAGTAAAGGTCAAATTAAAGTTTATTTTACAGATAACTATATTAAAAGACTTGTAGATACGTCTACTGGTATTGACTATATAGATGATTACAATCCTCCTAGAGTATTTGATGTAACAAGGCAATTAGAATACATTAATACTTTTAATAATGTTTCTCCAGCTGATCAAACTAGACTATATGGAGAAGATGTTTACAACGTAGATAAATTAGATTTATTTTTACATTCTGGGGACATACCTGAGTTTACTACAGTAGACATAGTAGAAGGAGGAGGAGTTAATGTTGGTACATACCATTTAGCTCTTGCTTATATGGATGACGATAGAAACACTACAAACTATTTAGTTACATCTAATGCTGTACATATAGTTACTGGGCATGAAGATGTTCTTCCTACAGAAAGTATTGGTGGAGATCCGCAAGGAGCACAAAGTAATAAATCTGTTACATGGAAATTTACTATCCCTACTAATAGAAATTATACTCATATACAACCTGTTGTAATACAAAGATCAGGAGGTGGGATAAATCAAACTAGTAGTGAATTTGCATATGCATTAGACCCTATTAGAATTACTGATTCTGTAACTCAATCTATTACGTATACAGGATTAGAGACAGTTGCTCAAGCTTCTGTAAGTGAGGTAGTAATTGACTCTGTTAGATATGAAACTGCAAAAACAATTGTACAATTAGATAACAGATTATATATTTCTAATTTACAGTCTAGAGGAGATTTAGGATATCAAAGATTTGCAAATGCAATTACTTTAAATGCAATTACTGAAGAAGTAGAAAGATTTGATCCTAGACATTTTGACGTACTTAATATAAATAAAGGATACTCAAATCTAGTTTCCCCTATTACTAGTACGTTTTTTAATTTAACAAATACTACAAAAAATATATATGCTCCTATACAAGGTAATGACCACGAAGACCTATCAGACGAACAAAAAGATAAATTCTCAGGCTCTACTAGAAAAGGATATAAAGATGTAAATCTTTCATACAAAAAAAAATCTTACAGGCGTTCTGAAGTATATGCATTCTACATATCATTTGTTCTTAAAGATGGTACAGAAACATATGCTTATCACATTCCTGGGAGACAAGTTAAAGAAATTGGGAGTACAGGTTATTTTGAAAATGAAGCAATTGAAGACCATACTCCTTCAGATTTTCAAACTAATGTAGGATTACATACGGGAGAGTTTGAAGATTTATATAAAAATTCTAAACTTCACCAAATAACAGATACACAGGTTATATTAAAAGAAGTAGGTGGAGAAAACGTTTCTACTAGTTTTTGGGAAAATGATGATGAAGTTTATCCTACAAGTGATGACTTTGAAATATTTGAAACAAATGCAAATGGGGTAGCTATATCAACAGGAGAAGACATAAAAGGAAAAAAAGTTAGGCATCATAAAATGCCTTCAAATAAACATAAAGACTATAGTTTTGTTCCAGGCATTGAAACTTGGGATACTGCTAACTCTAATGCAAATAATCAATTTGAACCTAATCTTTACGGTCCCACAGAAGATAACACTAATCAAAATTTAGAGTTAAAAGAAAACATTAGATTACTTGGGGTAAAACTTAGTAATATTCACATACCAAAATTTATATTAAAACAAGTACAAGGATATAAAGTTTATTATGCAAAAAGAAGACAAAGAGATAAAACTATTATTGGGCAAAGTATACCAACCCCATCTGCTTTTGAAGGTAATGTAGTTACTTCTATGAGAAGCTCTAATGCAAAGTTTGGCCCGTACCATAGAGCTTTTCTTATGTATGGAGGAATTCCCCCAGGTATTAGTGCTTATCCTTTAATAACTAGTGTATTAGATACTTTTGATGGTAAATATCGTGGATTCCCTGTATTTAAATTCCACGACTTTCATTTATTAAAAAATAGACATAGTCTTAGCGGAGCATCACATATAGATGTTCAAAAAATACTTACGTTTAGAACTTACGGAGGAGGACCAGGAGGTAAAGAACGTCCTACTACAAATATATTTGCAGGAACTCAATGGGGACCAAATACTGAAATTGGAAATAATTTATACCCAAATTTTGATACAGAAGACGATGGAAATCTTACCGATTTTACAGGTATTAAAGCATGGGTAACATCTATATTTATTGCATCTAGTTACAATGAACCTAATACATTAAACTATAGCCCTCAATTTCAAAACACTTCTGGTATTGAGCAAGTTAACGTATTAAATAACATTCAAACATTATATACAATACAACCAAAAGGTAGAACATATCTTCCTGGGCATACTATATTTGAAAACACTGAGGTAGGGGCATTTCATGGAGCTAAATATCTTTTAAATTTTGCAGGTGAATCTTGTGCAGCATTTTCTTTATCTTCAGGATTACCTATGCTGCTAGGATATTATGGAAATGCACCATCCCGTTATTCTACTAACGGTAATAGATTTTGGTGGTATCCTAAAGGGGGGTATTTAAACATAGGTACTGGAAACACAAATTACACTCTTGATAATGGTACTGGAAATCAATACATAGCTAATGGCGATACTATTGGAGGATTTTCTTCTCCCTACCCTGTTGAAGCTAATAATTCTGGATCTGGAGGATTTCCTACAGCATATTTAATAAATTTATGTTCTATTAAAGAAAATGTATATGATTCATTTGATGAACAACAACTTGTTTGGACAGGGTATTATGAAAAGTTATCTGGGGTAGATATAGAAACAGGAAATCTTAATTCTAAAAATTATTATACAGGAGCAGAATCTTCTGTTATTTTAGGAGGAGATACATACATAACTAGATACGGATTTAGAACTACTAGTCTTACTTACGGAGCACATTACTATAAAGGTGAAGGAACTCAAAATGATATTCCTTTTAATTTAAATAATGGATTTACAGGGGATACACAAGTTTGGAATTATCCTGTAGGCGATAGTAATGACTTATTATTAGAAACAAATAATCTTGACGATGCTACTTCTGCTAAATGGTCAATTGGGAACAATACTCCTATTGCAACTATATTCTATTTCTTTTGTGAATCAGAAGATTTAATTGGGTATAGACATTCAGCAGACACAGAAGCGGGTGTTTCAGAAGATGAAGGTAGATACTTTGATGGGAGTACTGCTAACTCTATACTATTTAATAGTCCTATAAATGATGGGACTAAAATAGAGAACATGCTCTACATGAATAACTATTCATTAAATCAAGACATTAGAGTAACTATTCCATTACCTAAAAAATTAGATGATATAACTTCATTCCCAAACAGAACTATTCGTAGTAGTGTAGATGAAGGAGTAATTAGTGATAGGTACAGAAACTACTTAGCATTAGAGTTTAAAGATGTACCAAAAAATAGAGGAGACATTTGGGATATTTTTACACTAGGATCTATTTTATATATACATACAGAAAAGTCATTATTTGTAACTAAAGGTAAAGAAAACTTACAAATAGGAAGTGCTACACAAGCATTTATTGGGAGTGGGAATATATTTGCACAAGATCCAGATGAACTTATCCCAACTAAAGAAGGGTATGGAGGAACTGATGCACAGTTTTCTAGCATAACAACTAGGTTTGGACACTTTTACGTAAATAGAAAAGCAAGAAAAGTATTTATGTACTCCTCTCAAATAGAAGAGTTAAGTGCTTTAGGTATGGAAAAATGGTTTAATGATAATATACCATATAGATTAGAAGACTTTGGAATAGATTTAGATCAAGACAGTTTAACAGCCGTAGACGCTCCTACAAACTTATTTGGTTTTACTGCTGCATATGATCCTAAATATAAAAGAATAATTCTTACAAAACGAGAAAGAGTACCTACTCAAATTTTTATAGATTTATTTAATAATGGGGGAATTATAGAAGTAAATAACTCTTTCTTTATAGCTGGTAGTTTATTTAAACCTCTTTCATTTGAGGATAATGCTTATTTTAAAGATGGTGGTTGGACTCTTTCATATTACCCAGAAACTAAAATATGGGGAAGTAGGCATAGTTACATACCTAGATTATATGCATACAACACATCTGAATACTTTAGTCTTGTAAATTCTACAGACGTTTCTATTGGGCAGATATGGGAGCATAGCAACGAAGATAATCCTGGAAATTTCTTTGGAACTATACATAACTTTGAGTTTGAGTTTATTGATAACACTTTACCAGGAGCTTCTAAAATATTTTCTACAGTACAATATTGGACAGAAGTGCAAGCAAACAATGAAAATAATGCTACAGGACAGGTAACTAAACATATGTCACCTGGATTTACTAGCTTCTACGTATATAATACTAAACAAATATCAGGTACACCTGCCAAAATTAACTACTTATCTAACATCAGATTAGTAGATAAATTCTGGTATATAAATGACTTTAGAGATAAAGCAATAATAACTACACTAACCAATAATGATTTGGTAACCGGAGTAGCTAACGTACAAGAAAACTTCACTACAGGAGTTGACGCAGCTACTCAAGCATTAACAATGTTTACTGACGAAGGAATTGTAAACACATCTTATATAGACCCTAATAAACAATGGTATGATCAAAGAAGATTTGTTGACCATTATTTAGGAATTCGTTTAATATGTAACAACTCTGAGAAAAATTTAGTACATTTGTTTGCTGCGGGCACCAAGCACCGTAAATCTTTCAGATAATGTCTAGACCTAAAGCTAAATATATTAAAGGTAAAAAAAAATTAAAGCGTAAAAAATATCAAACGTCGCAAGGGGCTCAATACGCTTTGCCTACGTCTATCGCGTCTCAAGGACCTTTAGCAACTAACGTACAAGCTAATCTTTCAGATGATCCTGAGCAAGCAAAACAAGATCTTATAGATCAAAATCTAGCTGAAAAAGAAAAACAAAAATTATCTAAAGAAGAGCAAGAAAAGTTAATACAAGAAAGAAGGGATAGGAATAAACAACAAATGCAAGCACAAAGTTTGCAGTTAGGAGATGAAACGGCTACTCTTGTTAAAGACCGACTTACAGCTAATGCTGCTAGTACTGCTAGTACTGCTGCTAGTGCTATGCCTACTCCCCCTATAAGTAGTTTAACTCAAGGAATGCTTATAGACCCAGCGCAACAAGTTGCTGGATCTTTAGTAGGAGAAACTGTTCCAGGAATGGGTGCAGATATATTAGCTAAAAAAGCTAGTACAGAAGTTGGTAAAGTAGCAGCTAAAGAAGTGGGTAAAGAAGCAGTTAAAGAAGTAGGTAAAGAAGTAGTTAAAGAAGGAGCTAAAAAAGGTTTACAAATGGGGTCTAGTAGCAAACTTGTTAGTCCAATAACTTTAGCAGCTAATCTTGGGGGTATGGCTTTAAAAACTTTTGGGGCTGATGATGATGATACTAAATATAATACTGCAGAAGTTAGTGGAGGATTGCTGCAAAAAGCAGGAGAGTTTGGTGGATACGGTGCAGCATTAGGAAGTATACTCCCAGGATTTGGCAATGTTGCCGGAAGTATTATAGGAGGTTTTGCAGGATTAGGAGTTGGTGCTGCTCAAATGATTGGAGCAAAAGAAAAAGCAATAAAAGAAAAAGACAAACTAGATGCTAAAACTGCTAATGCAGAGTTACTAGCTGGTATAAACGAGAAAGATCTTTTTAGACAAGCATACGGTACTTCTGGAAGAGATCTTGGGTTTAATGTAAACCAACAATCACAAAATTCATATTTAGGAAGTAATCAAATGGTTAGAGCTGGAGGTATGCGTAGGTATCAAACAGCAGGCCCTGTTACTAAGCCTAGAAAAATGGCCCAAGCTTCTCTAGATTTACGAAGTAAACAACCAGAATATGCAGAACTAGAAAAAATAAAAAAAGAAAATCAAGAAAATCAAGGAAAAAAAGATAAAGGAAATACATTCTTAGGAAGTATAGGAGACGGTATTATTTCAGGAACAAGATATGTAGCTAGTTCTCTAGGAGTACCTGCTAATGCTATAGCAATGGCTCAAAATACTTTAGGTATAGAGACACCAATGGGGAAAGATATGTTTAGTAGTAAAGAACAAGAAGCTATAATAAATCTTATAAAAATAGCTGAAGAAAAAAAAGCAAGCGGAAAAAGAAAAGGAAATTTTGTTACTTATGATACCAGTAAACCTGGAGGATCGGATTATTCACCTGATGGGAATGTATTTAAACAAGAAGGTACTGATGGTTTTTATAAACCTGAAAATTCCATACGTACTTCTTTAGGTCAATTTGAATACATTATAGAAAAAGATGGCAGTTATACTATAAAAGATCTTTATAATTTTAACAAAACAAAAGGCGATGCGGATAAAGTTACTGATTTTTCAAGAGAGCAATTAGAAGAAATGTCTGCACTGGAAAGATATAATCTAGGTATGAAGCATTATGAAAATGAAGATGCAGGACAACAGCAATATAAAGCTGCTAGATATTTTATGGGTCCATATAGTGGTACTGCAGATACTCCTGTAAACTTTAATATATCTATGCGTGAAGGGGGTAAAGTATCTCAATATAAAAAAGGAGGGAGAAAAGTCCCTGGAGGGAAAGTAATACCTTTAGCAGGAGGAGCTGTAGAATTTAAAGGTAACAAACATTTTGAGTCAGGTAACGGCTCTGACAGTGGAATTATATTAGAAAAAAGTACTGCTACTAAACAAGGAGTTGAAGTAGAAAATGGAGAAACTATGGATAAAATAGAATTTAAAGATGGTAGAAAAGATGACTACATTTTTTCTGAATATTTAAAATTAGGAGGTGTATCATTTGCACAAAGACATAAGAACATTTTAAAGAAAGGTGGGAGCCAAA
>TARA_R110000751_G_scaffold10821_3_pt1 | contig 21288 bp, 18 predicted proteins | sample TARA_R110000751 | Tara Oceans TARA_R110000751 (sample SAMEA4398001) | marine metagenome | biome: Polar Biome; feature: [MES] marine water layer (ENVO:01000295) within the mesopelagic zone...; material: water (ENVO:00002006), including particulate matter (ENVO:01000060) such as...... | reverse complement strand
CTCCTCCGCCGCCACTGGCGCAGGCCCCAAGCATCAACCCCGCCGGCACCAGCAAAGCGGCAGTCAGCACGAGGTGAATGGACGTCGTTCGGGTTTTGTGAAATCCAGCCACGCGTCGCTCCTGATCTATCAGTTTGATATGTACCCAGCACCCGGTCTGATCTTTTTTTCTTGTCGACAAAGCGTTGCTTCGTGCACCTGAGGTGTCAAGGCAGCGGGTGCGGCTGGCCCCGACAGATCGCAGCTGGACTTGGCAATCCGCCTGTCTAAGGGTGGAATATCGCCGAGGTGTCTGAAATAAGGATGAAGCGGTGTGAGTCGTGCTTTCGGACGTCCAAATCGCATTCATCAGGAGCAGCCCGGCCCATGAAAATTTATCCTGTTATCATGTGCGGCGGCTCCGGCACGCGCCTCTGGCCGGTATCGACGTCGCGCACGCCCAAGCAATTCGTCAACCTGGTCTCGGACACGTCCCTGTTCAGCCAGACCGTCACGCGCCTGGCGCCCGGCAGCGATGGGCTCGACCTGGCCGAGCCGATCATTATCAGCAATGCGCGCTATCTTGACCTGATCGAGACACAGCTGGACGCGGCGGGCATATCCCCCCTCGCCATCCTGCTTGAGCCCTGCGCGCGCAACACGGCGGCCGTGGCTGCGGTCGCCGCGGAATTTGTCGGCCGGATCGACCCGGACGGCCTGGTCCTGTTGCTGCCGTCGGACCATTTCATCGGCGATCCCGCCGCTTTCCGGAAAGCCATCGCGGACGCCGTTACTGTCGCCAATACGGGCCGGATCGTGACCTTCGGCATTGCGCCGGACCGCCCCGAAACCGGGTTTGGCTATATCCGGGCCGGCGAAGAAATCGGCCCTTCAGCTTTTGCCGTCGACTCGTTCCGCGAGAAGCCCGACCAGGCGACCGCCCTCGCCTATCTCGCGGACGGCAATTATTCGTGGAATGCCGGCATCTTCCTGTTCCAGGCCGGCCTGATGCGCGCCGAACTCGCGACCCATGCCGCTGACGTGCTCACCAGCACGCAGGCGGCACTGGACAAGACGGTTGCCGACGGGGCGGTCCACCGGATCGACGAGACTGCCTTCGCACAGGTGCGCTCGGTCTCGATCGACTATGCCGTGATGGAACACACGACCAATGCGGCCGTATTCGGCCCGCTATCGTGCGCCTGGAGCGATGTCGGGACCTGGCCGGCGGTCGGAGACCTGCAGACATCCAGCGGACCGGTGGAGCCCGTTCTGATCGACACGAAGAACTGCACGGTCCATTCCGAGCAGGGCACGCTGGTCGCCGCGCTTGGCGTCGAAGACCTCGTGATTGCCGTGCATGACGGCGCCGTGCTGGTGATGCCGAAAGCGCGGGCCCAGGATGTCAGCCAGGTGATCGCCGCCCTGAAGGCGCGCGGCCTGACCGACCTGTTCTGAACACTCAGGAAAACTCGACGCGTTCTTGCGAGAAATAGAACAGCGAGCGGGTCTCGTCATCGATATCGTCGCTGGACGCCAGCAGTAGTTTCTGCATCGCATGCTTGCGATCCTTGAGCGCGTGGTCGAAATCCTGCTCGATCAGCCGGTCGACACCAGTCGAGGTCATCGCGTCGCGCACTTCCATATAGAGCGTCAGCGACCCGCCGAGAAACATGGATTCATAGGCAATCTTGCTGGCGATCTTGTCGTGGATGTCGGTGTAGTGGAGCTGTTTCTCCATGGTCGACTTGCGCTTGGTGATGAAATCGATTTCGTGGCGGTACTGGGGATGCCGCAAATAATAATTCTTCAGGGCAATCATGTCCGTGTCGATCTTGCGCTGGACGGAATCCGGCAAGTCGTCGCTCAGTATGATGACAATATCGATATCGGACCCCTTGACCATTTCGCCGGAGACGAGATGTTCGCGCGGCTCGTTATGGGCGAGGAAATAGGCAAGGTCGCCCGCGATGAAGGCGCACATGGATGAGCGGATTTCTCGCGGCAGGTCGAGGAAGAGCGACTTCATCACCTGCTGGGCAAGGCCGATCTTCTCGCGGCTGATCTCGCGGTGCATGTTCGACAAGGTGCCCTGCCGCTCGATCATCTGGTCGCGCTGGCCCGGCAGTCCGAACAGCGAGAAGGACAGGAAATCGCGCAGGATGGACGGGCTGAGCCGCACCTGGTCATCGCGGGTGATATCGAAGCGCAGGTAATAGCTGGCAAAGTGCGAGACGTGCAGCGCCCGGCTCTGGTAGCAGGCCTGCCAGAGCGCCAGAACGGGAATGTCGGGCAAGGCAGCGGCGAGTTCCTTGCCGATCATCGGACCCTGCTCTTCCAGCAGCGCGGAAATCAGGACCTCGACTTCGGCAATATCGGGGGCGGGCATGGCATTTCTTCCGGAACAGTTCCGCCCCTTATTGGGCGGATTTGTCCAGCAAGGCCAGTAGGTAAGGTTTGTAATCGTTGCTGTAGGCGTGCGCGAGCGATTCCAGCGTCGCGGAATTGATGTAGCCCTTGCGCCAGGCAATTTCCTCGAGGCAGGCAATCTTGAGGCCCTGGCGCTTCTCCAGCGCCTGGACGAAATGCGACGCCTCAAGCAGGCTGTCGAACGTCCCGGCATCGAGCCAGGTCGTGCCGCGCGGCAGCTTCGTCACCGACAGGTCGCCCCGGTCGAGATAGACCTGGTTCACGCAGGTGATTTCCAGTTCACCTCGTTCCGAAGGCTTCACGCCTTTCGCGATCTCGACGACGTCGGAATCATAGAAATACAGGCCGGTAATCGCCTGGTTGCTGCGCGGGGCGACAGGCTTCTCCTCGATCGAGAGCGGCCTGCCGTCCGGCGCCAGCTCAACGATTCCGAAGCGCTGCGGGTCCGGCACCTGGTGGGCGAAGACCCGCGCGCCGCTCTGCAGGCTGGCCGCCTCCAGCAACTGGCCCGACAGGCCCGCGCCGTAAAAAATATTGTCACCGAGTGCCAATGCCGACGTGCCGCCATTGATGAACCGCTCGCCAATGAGAAACGCTTCGGCGAGTCCGCGCGGCTCGTCCTGCACGGCGTACTGGAATTCCACGCCCCATTGCGAGCCATTGCCGAGAACCGCCTTGTAGGAATCGATGTGATCGCCGGTCGTGATGATCAGGATTTCCCGGACGCCGGCCAGCATCAGGGTCGAAATCGGATGATAGATCAGCGGCTTGTCGTACACGGGCAGCAAGTGTTTCGAAACGCCGCGCGTCACCGGATACAGCCGCGAACCGAGTCCGCCAGCCAGCACAATCCCCTTCATGCGCTCATAATCTCCTGAATGAGAACAGGGACCGCCTCGGCGAGCCCTTCCTGCCAAGCCGGCAGGGTCACGCCGAATACATCCTTTGTCCGCGTCATGTCGAGCCGCGCATTGAGCGGACGGCGGGCAGGTGTCGGATAGGCGGACGTCAACACGTCATCCACCGCCGCAACCGGGCCGCCCCTTTCGGCGCTTACGGCAAAAATCTCACGGGCCAGGCTCGCCCGGTCTGTCTCGCCGCGCCCGGCAAGATGATAGGTGCCCCACGCGTCAAAGCCTGGCTCCGCGATCTGGCGCGCCATATCAAGCAAGGCGGACGCCAGTGCCGGCGCATGGGTGGGACAACCGACCTGGTCCGATACGACGGAAACCCGGTCACGCGTGCGCGCGAGCGACAACATGGTCCGCACGAAATTATGCCCGAAACGGGAGAATATCCAGGACACGCGCACGATGAGGCGCCGGTCCAGTTCGTCCGCCACGGCCCGTTCGCCATCCAGCTTTGTCTGGCCGTAGATGCAGATCGGCGAAGTCGCATCATCTGGCCGGTAGGGTCGCGCACTCTCGCCGTCGAACACGCAATCGGTCGACAGGTGGATCAGGGGAATACCGCGTGCCCTGCATGCGCGGGCCAGGGCGCGCGGGCCATCGACATTGAGCGCCCGGGCTTCGTCCGGTTCGGCTTCGGCCTTGTCGACCAGCGTAAAACCGCCGGCATTGATCACCGCTGCTGGCGCATGCCGGTCCAGCACCTGTCCAAGCGACGCGGCGACTTTCAGGTCGGCGTCCGGTCGGCCGAGGCAGATCACACCGGCCCCGCCGGCATGCGCCAGCGCCTGCGCCACCTGGCCCGTCCGGCCAATCACGAGAATCGGTCCAGCCGTCATGCCTCAGGCTCCGACCTTGCCGAGCCGGTCACCCGCATAGACACGTTCGCGCAGCGGGCGCCACCAGGCCTCATTGGCAAGGTACCAGTCGACCGTATCGGCCAGGCCCTGCGCAAAATCACGCGACGGCGTCCAGCCAAGATCCTGGCGGATCTTGCTTGCGTCGATTGCATAGCGCAAGTCATGGCCCGGCCGGTCGGGTACGAACGCGATTTGATTTGTATACGACCCGCTGATCGGCTTGCGCACATCAAGCAGCCCGCAAACAAAATTGACGATCTCGAGGTTGGTCTTTTCGCTGTCGCCACCAACTGCATAGCTCTGTCCGGGCGCGCCCATCTCGGCAATCTGCACCAGCGCATCCGCATGGTCCTCGACATGCAGCCAGTCACGCACATTCGATCCGTCGCCATAGATTGGCAGCGCCTGGCCCGCGATGGCATTCAGCACCATCAGGGGAATCAGTTTTTCCGGGAACTGGCGCGGCCCGTAATTGTTCGAACAATTTGAAACGACGACCGGCAGGCCATAGGTGCGATGCCATGCCTGCGCGAGATGATCGGCACCGGCCTTGGTGGCCGAATAGGGCGAGGACGGATCATAGGGCGTCTCTTCGTCGAAGCGCCCTTCGGCCCCGAGCGAACCGAATACTTCATCCGTCGACACATGCACAAAGCGGAAGCCTTCAGGCCTCGCCTGCTCGAAATGGGCCCTTGCGGCCTGCAGCATGGAGAACGTACCGACCAGATTGGTCTGCACGAACGCGTCGGGGCCATCAATCGACCGGTCGACATGGGTTTCGGCGGCAAGATGGAAAATCACGTCGGGCGCTTCAGCCCGCACCAGTTCCAGCATTGCGGCACTGTCGCAGATATCGGCGCGCACCAGGCGGAATCGCGGGTCACGCTCCAACGGCGCGAGCGAGGCCGGATTGGCCGCATAGGTCATCTTGTCGACCACGGTGACCTGCGCGTCGGGTGACTGCATCAGGCGGTAGCATAGCGCCGACCCGATGAAGCCCGCGCCGCCGGTCACGAGATATTTCACCGCCCTGCTCCGATCATGGTCGCCGGAAACGCATGGGCGAAGTCAGACAGGCGCGGCAGTTTCAGGTCACGCTCCGACAGGGTCAGTGCGGAAGGGGGGAACGGCCAGTCAATGCCAAGCGCCGGATCGTCATATGCGATCCCCCGGTCGGCGTCGGGCGCATAATACGTGTTCACCTTGTAGGAAATCTCGCAGTCCGGCTCCAGCGTGCAAAACCCGTGCGCAAAGCCCTCTGGCACGAACACCTGCTCGCCACCGGAAGCCGACAGTTCCATGGTCATGGAGCGCCCGAACGTCGGAGAGCCTTCGCGAATGTCGACAACGACATCAAGAATGCGCCCGCGCGTGCAGCGCACCAGTTTCGCCTGCGCATGCGGCGGCGCCTGGAAGTGAAGACCCCGCACCGTTCCGGCAGCAGCGGAGAGGGACGTATTGTCCTGCACGAACGCGCAGTCGATTCCCGCCTCGGCATAGACGCGCGCATTGAAGGTTTCACAGAACCAGCCCCGATTGTCGCCAATGCGCGCCGGACGGATATGGATCACGTCCCTGAGGACCGGGTCGGGCAGGAAATCAGGCTTCATAAGAGCGCTCATCAGCAATTGCAGCAGGCGTCTGCATTTGGTCGTGGGCTATAGCATGAACCGCTTTGCCCGCAACGCGCGAACCTCACTCAACCGTGACGGATTTGGCGAGGTTGCGCGGCTGGTCGACATCGGTGCCCTTGGCTACGGCAACGAAATAGGCGAGCAGCTGCATCGGGATCGCTGCGAGGATCGGCATGGCAATCTCGTCGGCATCAGGCAGGCGGATAACGTGATCGGCCCGGTTGCCAGCAAGCTTGATGCCCTTGTCGTCCGACACCAGGATGATCCTGCCGCCGCGCGCGCGCACTTCTTCCACATTCGACAGCGTCTTCTCGAAAAGGTCGTCATACGGCGCCACCACGACAATCGGCAGGTCCTGCTCGATCAGGGCAATCGGTCCGTGCTTCAACTCGCCGGCGGCGTAGCCTTCGGCGTGAATATAGGAGACTTCCTTCAGCTTAAGCGCGCCTTCCAGCGCCAGTGGGAAATAGCGCCCACGGCCCAGGAACAGAACGTCCTTCGCCTTGGTCAGTGTCTGCGCGACGGCCTTGATGTCCGCCTCCGCTTCCAGCGCCTCAGTTACCTTGCGCGGCAGCGACAGCAGGCTCTTGACATAGCGGGCCTCATCGCCCGGCTTGAGGTGGCCGCGCGCCTTGGCGGCCGAGAGGGCGAGCACGGCCAGGACGGAAAGCTGCGCGGTGAAGGCCTTGGTCGAGGCGACGCCAATCTCGGGTCCGGCATGGGTCGGCACGATCGCCTTGGCCTCGCGGGCAATCGAGCTTTCCGGCACGTTGACCACGGCAATCGCAGGCGACTTGTTGTCCCGGCAATAGCGCAGCGCGGCGAGCGTGTCGGCGGTCTCGCCCGACTGGCTGACGAACAGCGCTGGCCCGGTCACCGGCAGGACGGGCTTGCGATAGCGGAACTCCGACGCGATGTCGGTTTCCACGGCCAGATGGGCAATCTGTTCGAACCAGTATTTCGCCGTCATGGCGGCGTAATAGGCCGTGCCGCAGGCGATGGCGACGGCCCGGTCTGCATCCGCGAAGATCTGGTCGGCGGCTTCACCCGCCTGGATCGTCTGCGTCGCCTGGTCGATATAGGGCAGGATCGAGCGGGCCAGCGATTCCGGCTGCTCGTGAATCTCTTTCAGCATGAAATGATCATATTCGCCGCGCTCGATCAGGGCGTCGTTCACGGCAGACTTCACACGCGGCCTGTTCACCCGGTCGCCGCGTGCATTGCGAATGTCGACACTGTCCGGGCGCAAAACAGCCCAGTCGCCTTCCTCCAGATAGGTCACGTCCCGCGTCAGCGGCGCGAGCGCAATGGCGTCCGATCCGAGATACATTTCGCCTTCGCCATAGCCGAGCACGAGCGGGCTGCCCTTGCGGGCGCCCATCAGCACGCTTTCTTCGCCCGAAAAGATGACAGCCAGCGCAAAGGCGCCATGCAATTGGCCCAGGGTCACCTCGAACGCGTCGACCGCAGTCAGGCCCTCATCCATCTTCTGGGCGATCAGCTGGGCGATAACTTCACTGTCGGTTTCGGATTCGAATACACGGCCGACCGCTTCAAGTTCGGCGCGCAGGTCGCGGAAATTCTCGATGATCCCGTTATGGACAATGGCGACATCGCCCGACATGTGCGGATGAGCGTTCGTCTCGTTCGGCTTGCCATGCGTAGCCCAGCGCGTGTGGGCGATTCCGGTCAGGCCATCCATTGGCGTTTCTTCCAGCCGGGCCTGCAGGTTGACGATCTTGCCCTTGGCGCGCCGGCGCTCGATCTTGCCGCGGCTCGAAATGGCGATTCCCGCGCTGTCATAGCCGCGATATTCAAGCCGTTTCAGGCCGTCAATCAGCCGGCTGGCGACAGGTTCGGATCCCGCAATCGCAACAATTCCACACATAATCTACCTCCACGAATCTGATCGTGTAGATAGACCTGCTTATTCGGTCTGAATAATGACAGTTTGTTGGGAAATGCGACAATCTCGGGATATTTTGGGAAAACCGGTCTATCTTCAGCAGTGTGAACTTCCAGCGCGTGATCACAACCGTATAGTATCGCTCACAAGTGCGTTTGCTTCCGATTGCCCCCTTCCATCCCCACTCTCTGGGCTCTAGGACGGCGCAACGCGACAGAGGACATCCCGACCCTTGGCCAATATTACCCATCTCGACCGGCTTGAAGCCGAAAGCCTGCACATCCTGCGTGAGGTCGCTTCGGAATGTGAAAATCCCGTCATGCTCTATTCGGTGGGCAAGGATTCGGCCGTGATGCTGCACCTGGCGATGAAGGCCTTCTATCCTTCGCGCCCGCCTTTCCCGCTGATGCATGTCGATACGACGTGGAAATTCAAGGAGATGATTGCGTTCCGCGACCGCAAGGCTGCCGAACTGGGCTTCGACCTGCTGGTCCATGTCAACGAAGACGGTGTCCGCGATGGCGTCGGCCCGTTCACGCACGGCTCGGCCATGCACACCGACGTGATGAAGACGGCCGGCCTGAAACAGGCGCTCGACAAGTACAAGTTCGACGCGGCCTTCGGGGGCGCCCGGCGCGATGAGGAAAAGTCCCGCGCCAAGGAGCGCGTCTTCTCGTTCCGCTCGGCCGAGCACCGCTGGGACCCGAAGAAACAGCGCCCCGAGCCGTGGAACCTCTACAATACGCGCATCCATCCCGGCGAGAGCATCCGCGTCTTCCCGCTGTCGAACTGGACCGAGCTCGATATCTGGCAATATATCCGCCGCGAGAACATCGAGATCGTGCCGCTCTATTTTGCCGCGCCGCGCCCGGTCGTGAACTGGAACGGCGTCGACATCCTGGTCGACGATGACCGCGTGCCGGCGGAACTCGCCCGGACGGCTGTCACCAAATCGGTCCGGTTCCGAACGCTCGGCTGCTACCCGCTGACCGGCGCGGTTGAAAGCACCGCCGCCACGCTCGAAGACATCATCCAGGAAATGCTGCTGACCCGCACGTCGGAGCGTCAGGGCCGCGTCATCGACGCCGACCAGTCTGCCTCCATGGAGAAAAAGAAACAGGAAGGCTATTTCTAGATGCGCCTCACCGACGACCTCATCGAGACAGATATCAGTGCCTACCTGCAAAAGCACGAGGACAAGTCCCTCCTGCGCTTCATCACCTGCGGCAGCGTGGATGACGGCAAGTCGACCCTGATCGGCCGCCTGCTCTACGATTCCAAGATGATCTTCGAGGACCAGCTGGCCTCGCTGGAAGCCGATTCCAAACGCGTCGGCACGCAGGGCGAGAATATCGACTTCGCCCTGCTCGTCGATGGCCTGGCCGCCGAGCGCGAACAGGGCATCACGATCGATGTCGCTTACCGTTTCTTCGCGACTGACAAGCGCAAGTTCATCGTCGCTGACACGCCCGGCCATGAACAATACACCCGCAACATGGCAACCGGCGCCTCGACCGCCGATGTCGCCATCCTGATGATCGATGCGCGCAAGGGCATCCTGACCCAGACGCGCCGCCACAGCTTCATCACCACGCTGCTCGGCATCCGCCGCCTCGTGCTGGCCGTGAACAAGATGGACCTTGTCGGCTACAGCCAGCAGATCTTCGACGACATTGTCGACGATTTCTACGACTTCGCCGACGAGCTTGCGACCGATCTCGAAATCCAGGCGATCCCGATGTCGGCGCTGGCCGGGATCAACATTACCGAAAAATCGCGCGAGACCGAATGGTATGACGGTCCGAACCTGATGGAATATCTCGAAACCGTGCCGATCGGCGACAAACGCCTCAGCGCACCGTTCCGCATGCCGGTCCAGTGGGTCAATCGCCCGAACCTCGACTTCCGCGGCTTCTCCGGCCAGATCGCCGCCGGCACCGTCAAACCGGGCGACCGGATCAAGACCCTTCCATCCGGGCGCCAGTCGACGATCGACCGCATCGTCACGGCCAACGGCGACCTCGACGAGGCCTTCGCCGGACAATCCGTTACCCTGACCCTGAGCGACGAAGTCGACAGCTCACGCGGCGATGTGATCGTGTCAGCCGACAATCCGGCCGAAGTCTCCGACCAGTTCCAGGTCCGGGTCCTCTGGATGAGCGACACGCCCCTCCTGCCCGGTCGCCGCTACCTGCTCAAGATCGGCGCCAAGACCGTGACCGCCACGATCAACGCGCCGAAATACGGCATCGACATCAACACGCTGAACGACATGCCCGCCAAGACGCTTGAGCTCAACCAGATCGGCGTCACCACGCTATCGCTCGACCAGGCCATTCCGTTTGATCCGTATGATGAGAACCGGGAAATGGGCGGGTTCATCCTGATCGACCGGCAGACCAATGACACGGTCGGCCTCGGCCTGATCGACTTTGCCCTGCGCCGCGCTTCGAACATTCACTGGCAGGCCATCGATATCGACCGCGCCGTGCTGGCCGAACAGAAGGGTCAGAAGCCGGCCGTTCTCTGGTTCACGGGCCTGTCCGGCTCCGGCAAGTCGACCATCGCCAACGCCTTGCAGAAACGCCTCTTCGCCCTCGGCAAGCACACGTTCATCCTCGACGGCGACAATGTCCGCCACGGCCTCAACCGCGACCTGGGCTTCACCGATGTCGACCGGGTCGAGAACATTCGCCGGGTGTCGAACGTCGCCCGCCTGATGACCGATGCCGGCCTGATCACGCTGGTCTCCTTCATCTCGCCTTTCCGCGACGAACGGCAGATGGCGCGCAATCTCATGGCCGACGGCGAATTCATCGAGATCCATGTGGACACTCCGCTGGCCGTCGCCGAGCAGCGCGATGTTAAAGGCCTCTACAAGAAGGCCCGCGCTGGCGAGATCAAGAACTTCACCGGCATCGACAGCCCGTATGAACCGCCGCTCAATCCGGAACTGCGGATCAACACGGTCGGCCAGTCACCCGAGGAAGCCGCCGAGGAAATCCTCGGCTTCCTGCAGGAAAAGGGCTTCCTTGCCGACTAGGCGACACGTACGGCCCTGCCCCTGAGGAACCCCGTTCCAATTCCCAAACCTGTGCTAACCTGAGCCTGCACGATTGGTTTGGGAGGATTGGTTATGCCGAAAAGCAGACCCGTCGAGGAGGCCGGACAGGCCCCGGACGTGATTGACGCGATTATCGTGGGTGCCGGCTTTGCCGGGCTCTACATGCTGCACAAGTTGCGGGAAATCGGCATCTCGGCGCGCATCTACGAAGCCGGCAGCGATGTGGGCGGGACATGGTTCTGGAACCGCTATCCCGGCGCCCGGGTCGATGTCGAAAGCCAGGAATATTCCTATTCCTTCTCACCCGAACTCGAAGCCGAATGGGAGTGGACCGAGCGCTATGCCGCGCAGCCGGAACTCCTGAAATACGTCAACCATGTCGCCGACCGGTTCGACCTGCGCCGCGACATCCGGTTCGACACGCGCGTTGCCAGCGCGGTCTATGACGAGACGCGCGACCGCTGGACCGTCACCACGGACACGGGCGACACCGTCTCCGCACGCTTCTGCATCATGGCCACAGGCTGCCTTTCCGCGGCCAAGCAGCCCGACATTCCCGGCGCCGGCAGTTTCACCGGCGAGACCTACAGCACGGCAATCTGGCCAGAGGAAGGCGTCGACTTTTCCGGCAAGCGGGTTGGCGTTATCGGTACCGGCTCGTCGGGCATCCAGACAATCACCACGATTGCCCCGCAGGTCGCCGAACTCACCATCTTCCAGCGCACACCCAATTTCAGTGTTCCGGCGCAAAATGGCCCCATCAATCCAGAGGTCGCGGCCGACTGGAAAGCCAATCGCGAACACTATCGCGACCTGCAGAGAAAATCGGGCGCCGGCATCCTGCAGGTCAGTCCAAGCGAAACACTCACATTCGACGCGTCGCCTGACGAACGCAGGCGCGCATTCGAGGATCGCTGGGCCCGCGGCGGCTTCTCCCTGCTTGGAGCGTTTGCCGACGTCAATATCGACAAACAGGCCAATGACGAAGCAGCGGCTTTCGTCGCAGACAAGATCCGCAGCATTGTCGACGATCCGGACGTGGCCGAACGCCTGATACCGACGACCTACCCGGTCGGCGCGAAACGCATGTGCGTCGATACCGGTTACTACCAGGTCTTCAATCAGGACAATGTCGCCCTTGTCGACCTGAGGTCCACGCCGATCCAGGCAATCACGCCCACCGGTATCCGCACGACCGCTCAAGACTACGAGCTCGACGCGATTGTCTATGCCATCGGCTTTGACGCGATGACCGGCGCTCTCGACCGGATCGACATACGCGGCCGGGACGGCCTGCGGCTGTCGGATAAATGGGCCGACGGGCCGCTCACCTATCTCGGACTGATGGTGTCAGGCTTTCCGAACCTGTTCATGATCACGGGTCCCGGTTCGCCGTCAGTCCTGGCCAACATGATTTTGGCTATCGAACAGCATGTCGACTGGATCGCCGACTGTATCAACCATCTGGGCACCCATCAGCTCAGCATCATCGAACCGACCCCTGCCGCCGAGCAGGATTGGGTCGCGCATGTCAACGAACTTGCCGCGCAAACGCTCTATTTACAGGCCAATTCCTGGTATCTCGGCGCCAATATTCCCGGCAAGCCACGCGTCTTCATGCCCTATCCGGGCGGGCTCGGACTGTACCGGGAGACATGTGATGACGTGGTGGCGAACAATTATCACGGATTTACGCTCACCGGCGCGGCTCAGACCGTCTAGCGCTTTCCCCAACGTACCGTCTCGAAATGCTGCGCAGGGCACGCTATGCCCAATAGACACAACAGATTGCATCAGGGAGCTATCATCATGGCCAAGGGAGATATGCCGGTACTTGTCGGCGTCGGACAGAGCCTCAGCCAGTGGGATGGCACAGCCGGCCCCGACGGCGCACCTTCGCCCTTGTCGCTGATGCGCGACGCGTCAAAAGTCGCTCTGGCCAATTGCGGTGCAGGCGACATTGCCGCCGCCATCGACACCATTGCCGTCGTGCGCATCTTCGAGGATTCCATCGGCCGCGCCGCGCACCCCCACGGCCACAATGCCAACCTGCCCGGCACGCTCGCCCGCGACCTGGGCGCCAAGCCCGCCCGCCTTATCTATGAAAGCGTCGGCGGCCAGAGCCCGCAGGCCCTCGTCAACGAGATGGCGGCCCGCATCCATGCCGGCGACGTCGAAATTGCCCTGATTTCCGGCTCGGAGGCCAATCGCGCGTCCAAGGGCGCCCGGCGCAATGGCGTTGAGATCAACTGGGCGGATGACGACCCGGCCCCCTTCGAGGACCGGGGCATGGGCCCGATGCTGCTCAGCCGTGGCGAGATCAAGCACGGCCTGATCGCGGCAGCCTATTTTTACGGCCTGTTCGAGAATGCCATTGCGGCCCGCGAAGGCCGCACCCGCAGCCAGCACCGGCGCGCCATGGCGGAACTGTTCCAGCCCTTTTCTGCGGTCGCTGCGAAAAACCCGTTCTCCCAGTTCCCGGTCGAACACAGTATCGACTTCCTCGCCACGCCATCGCGTGAGAATTATGAATATGCCGACCCCTTCCTGAAGTGGTTCATTGCACAGGACGCCGTGAACCAGGGCGCTGCCGCCATCATCATGAGCGAATCCAAGGCTGACGAACTGGGCGTGCCTCAGGAAAATCGCGTTTACCTCCATGGCAGCGGGGAAGCGGGCGATGACTACATTTCCGAGCGCCCGCGCCTCGATGGGTCCTGGGCGATGGAGCAGGCAACGTATCGCGCGCTGTCGCAGGCTGGCGTCACCAGCAGCGACATCCTGCATTTCGACCTCTACTCCTGCTTCCCCTGCGCCGTATTCTCGTCGACCGCCGCAATGTGCATCGACTGGAAAACGGACACGCGCGCCTTCACACTGACAGGCGGATTGCCATTTTTCGGAGGCCCCGGAAACAATTATTCCCTACACGGAATCGCAGAGATGGTGCGCACACTGCGCGCCGCGCCCGGCGCGCTTGGACTCGTGCTCGCCAATGGCGGCTGGATGACGAAAGAAGCTGTCGGTGTCTATTCGACCACGAAGCCGAAAGCATTCACCCCTACGGACCCTGCAGCCAAGCCGACTGAACAGGTTGCGCTCTGTGACACCGACTGCGACGGCACGCTGGAAACCTTCACTGTCACCCATGGCAAGGCAGGTCCGGAAAAAGGCATCATCTTTGCCCGCCTCGCTGATGGTCGCCGCGCGCTCGCCAATGCGACGCCTGCGGCCCTCGCCGTGCTGCGTGAGGACGTGAGCCCCGTCGGACGCAAGGTGAAGATCACTGTCGCAGACGAGGTCGGGACCTTCGATTTCCTCTAAAGGCGCGCAATTGCGCTTGGGATCGCCGGGTGGACCCGTTAGCGTCGGGCCATGAAGTCCCCTGTCACCTCTGCCGGGTCTCAGAGGTCCAGCATACCACCGACGGTGTGGGCGCTCGGCCTGGTCAGCCTGTTCATGGACGTCTCATCGGAGATGATCCACTCGCTGCTTCCCCTGTTCCTGACAGGAACCCTGGGCGTCAGCGTGGCCTTTGTCGGGCTGATCGACGGCATCGCGGAATCGACGGCGGCGATCTCCAAGGTTTTTTCGGGGTACATCTCCGACAAGATCGGACGCCGGAAGCCACTGATCCTTCTCGGCTACAGCCTTGGCGCTTTCACCAAGCCCGTCTTCGCCATGGCGGGCGGACCCTTCATCGTGCTCGGTGCCCGGTTCGCAGACCGGATCGGCAAAGGCATTCGCGGCGCGCCGCGCGACGCGCTGATCGCAGATGTGACGCCGGCCGACATCCGTGGGCGCGCATTTGGCCTGCGTCAGGCAATGGATACCGCCGGAGCCTTCTCGGGTCCCCTGCTCGCCATTGCGCTCATGGCGCTTTTCGCCTCCAACATCCGCGCCGTGTTCTGGGTCGCCGTCATTCCCGGCATGCTGGCTGTCCTCTGTGTCCTTCTCGGAGTCCGCGAGCCCGATGAATCTGCCGGTTCCAGCCAGGCAAAGCCGCCGATCGACCTCAAGGCGCTGCGCCGGCTCTCGCCGGCATTCTGGACGGTGGTCGCAATCGGGGTCGCCTTCACGCTTGCCCGATTCAGTGAAGCTTTCCTGATCCTCAAAGCGCATGCAGAGGGACTACCGCTTCTCCTTGCACCACTGGTCCTCGTGGTCATGAATGCCGTCTACTCGCTGGGCGCCTATCCGGCGGGTATCGTGTCGGACAAGGTTCCTGCGCCAAGGCTTTTGGTCCTCGGCCTCTTCGCGCTGGTCGCGGCAGATCTCAGCCTCGCGTATGTTCCAGGCTTGACCGGCGCCTTTGTCGGCACCGCGCTCTGGGGACTGCACATGGCGATGACCCAGGGCCTGCTCGCCAAGCTCGTCGCCGATCATGCGCCCGCGCACCTGCGCGGCTCAGCGTTCGGCCTGTTCAATCTGGCGACCGGTATCGCGATGCTCTTTGCCAGCGTCATCGCTGGCCTGCTCTGGGATCAGGTCGGCGCTGGCGCGACATTCCTTGCCGGTGCCGGCTTTGCCGCCCTCGCAGCGCTGATGGTGGTTTTCAGGCGGGTCCACCTCAATGCTGATGCCGCGCCGCCCGCCTGAGATCACCGCCTCCGGACTCTTGCCCGGAATCGCAACATGTCCCAAGGTCGGCGCATGACGACACACTTCCACAGGATTGGCGTAATCGGCGGCGGCGCCTGGGGCACGGCCATCGCCCAGATGCTCTGCCGCGACGGGCAGGACGTGATCCTGTGGTGCCTTGAACCCGAGGTCGCCGAGGCGATCAATAACGCCCACGAAAACACGGTTTTCCTGCCCGGCGTACCGCTGAAACCTGCCCTGCGCGCCACGACCAGCCTGTCTGATCTCTACGATCAGGACGCCCTGTTCGCGGTCGCTCCGGCCCAGCATACACGCACCACGCTGGCTGCGCTGAAGGGCCATATCAAGCCCGGAACCCCGGTGGTCCTCTGCTCGAAGGGTATCGAACTCGCTACCGGCGACTTCATGACTGACGTCCTTGCCGAGGAACTGCCCGAGGCGAGCCCTGCCGTCATGTCAGGCCCGAGCTTCGCTATTGATGTCGCCAAGGGCCTTCCCACGGCGGTGACACTCGCGGTCAAGGACGAAGCCATCGGTGCCGAACTCATCCAGGCCATCTCAACCCCCACTTTCCGGCCCTATCTCGCCAGCGACCTGCTTGGCGCAGAAATAGGCGGCGCGGTGAAGAACGTGCTCGCCATCGCGTGCGGCATCGCGCTTGGCAAGGGACTCGGCCGCTCGGCCCATGCTGCCCTGATCGCTCGCGGCAGCGCGGAAATGACCCGCCTTGCGCTCGCCCTCGGCGCCGAGCGCGAAACCATGGCCGGCCTGTCCGGCCTCGGCGACCTCGTGCTCACCTGTTCGTCGGAAACCTCGCGCAACATGAGCTGCGGGCTCGCCCTGGGGCGCGGCGAGAGCCTCGACAGCATCATGGCCGCCCGCAACAGCGTCACCGAAGGCGTCGCCACCGCTCCGGTCCTGCGCAAGCTGGCCGCCAAGCACGGCGTCGACATGCCGATCTGCGCCGCCGTGGCCGCCGTCATCGAAGGCGACATCAGCGTCGATGACGCCATCACGACCTTGTTGATGCGGCCCAACAAGGCCGAGTCCGTCCTCGCCTGAGGCTTCCCCCGGCGTCACATCTGGCCTGTACGCTGGCCCGTGCTAGACTTCGGTCAAACCGAGGAGACGCTCCATGCTGCAGAAAACATACGAAGCCTTCGCTGTCACGATCGAAGACAAGGTCGCCCACATCAAGATGAATCGCCCCGAGGCGATGAATACGATGAACAAGGCGTTCTGGAACGAACTGCCCGCCATTGTCCGCGATATCGACATGAATGCGCGGGCGCGCTGCATCGTCATCTCATCGACCGGCAAGCACTTCTCGGCAGGCATGGATCTCGCTGTCTTCGGCTCGGGCGAGGGCGGAAGCAAGGTCGATCGCTATGTCGCCGCCGAAGCCTTCCGTTCGAACATCCGCCAGATCCAGTCCAGCTTCAACGCCCTTGAAGAGGCCCGCGTGCCGGTCCTCTTCGCCCTGCAGGGCGGCGTTATCGGCGGCGCGATCGACATGATCAGCGCAGGCGACATTCGCTGGTGCACGAAGGATGCCTTTTTCACCATCATGGAAACCAACATCGCAATGACCGCCGATGTCGGCACCTTCCCGCGCCTGCAGCGCTACATTCCCGAAGGCTGGGTCAAGGAAATGGCCTATACGGGCCGGCGCATCGATTCCGCCAAGGCCAAGGAAATCGGGCTCGTCAATGACGTCTTCGATACGCATGAGCAATGCATCGCGCATGTGCTGGCGACCGCTAAGGAAATTGCGTCCAAGGACCCGCTGACGGTGACCGGCTGCAAGACGCTGATCAATTACGGGCGCGACCACAACACGGCCGACACGCTCGACTATATCGGCGTGTGGAATGCCGGCATGATTCCGCCACCGCACATGCAGGAAGCCTTCGCGGCCCGCGCCGAAAAGCGCGACCCGGAATTCCCGGACCTGATGAAGCTGCGCGATACGCCGATGTAGGCCTAGGCCGACGCGATCCGGTAAACGGCTGTCGCAGTCATTACGGTCTCGTCGCCGCACGTGGCTGAGCCGCCGGTAAACAGCACCGTGCGCGTCTTGCGGTCGACGCGCGCGTTGAATTCCGGCGTTCCGGTTACATCCGCGCCGGTGACATCAATCGTCACCGAGACCAGTTCCACCTTGTCCGGGGCACAGCGCGTTTCGGCGTCGGCGCGGATGGCGGCCATCAGGTCCAGAGCCAGGGCTTCGTCGGCGCGCAGTCCGGTTTCGGTTCGCATCTCATATCCTCGTTCAATTCAGCTGGCACCGCTGTAACCACACGCGCCGTCAATGAAAAGAGCCCGGTCCTGGCAAGCAGGGTGAGACAGGCGTGGGGGGAATCAAAAAAGCCGCCCTGTCAGGCGGCTTTGTTTGCTGTGTATGAGACGGATGGGCAGGTCAGGCCGCTTTGGCCGCGCTGATGTCCGCGTCCATGTCATGGCCGATCAGGTCGCCCAAATGTCCGAAGCCGGCCATGTCGAATTTCTCTTCCATGAAGGCCGAGATCGAGGGCAGCAGGTGGCCAATCGCCTTGTGGTCCAGTCCGATCGTGTGGAGCGATCCGATCATGGTCTGTGCGACGACGCGTTTGCCGCCGGGGGTCTGCTCGATAAGGCGGGCAATGATGCCGGTGGCGGCACCGAACTCAGAGCCCGTTCGGGCCGCGAGTGCCCGAGCGCCGGGAATGGCCTTGAACATGGCCGGTGCGAAGGGTGAAGCCTGTCGCTCAGCTGAATTCAACACAATCCCCAGCGCCGTCTTGGCAGTAGGTTCCGAGAGTCCATTGATTTTAGCGATGTGCGCAATGAGAACATTCAGCATTAGCGTGGCACTCCTAGGATTAATGGCTCCGGAACCCCTATTAACCTCCCACATGCTTTCCGATTCGTTACCGCACGCCATCGCATGCAGCCAGATTTGCGATTTAACGTTAAGCGCTGTTAGGTCGGGGTAAACAGCAGCGTGATTTGCGTTTACGCACTGTCCACAGACCGCCATGGGGTTGAACAAAAACAAGGCACTTCCAATGATCAGGATCGGAATCCTCGGCGCGGCCAAAATTGCGCTGCCTGCGCTCATCAACCCGGCCCGGCTGCGCGACGATTGCGAGGTCGTTGCGGTCGCCGCGCGCGACACGGCGCGCGCCCGCGAGTACGCTGCCGAGCACACCATTCCGGATATCGCCGATTCCTATGAAGCGCTGGTCGCGCGTGAGGACATTGACCTCATCTACAATGCCCTGCCGCCTCACCGCCACGCCGACCTCGCCATCGCCGCGCTCGAAGCCGGCAAGGCCGTGCTCTGCGAAAAACCGTTCGCGATGAATGCCGCGGAAGCAGCCGGCATGGCCGACGCCGCCCAGCGAACCGGTCGCGTCCTCATCGAAGCGTTCCATTATCGCTTCCACCCGGCTTTCCAGCGCGTCTTCGATATCGTGCGCAGCGGACGGCTCGGAACGATCCGCCGGGTCGACGCCGCCTTCGATGTGACGATCCCGTACCGGCCCGGCGAACTGCGCCACACGCTGGAAGTCGGCGGCGGCGCGCTGATGGACCTTGGCTGCTATCCCGTCCACTGGGTGCGCACGCTGGTCGGGTCTGAACCGGAGATCGTCTCGGCTACCGCGCATTGCGACCGCCCCGGCGTCGATACAAGCATGGCCGCAGAGCTGTCCTTTCCGGGCGGCGAGACCGGGTCGATTCATACGACAATGGCGCCGGACACAAAGTTCGATGCGTGGATAAGGGTCGAGGGCTCGCTGGGCCAGCTCGAGATCAAGAACCCGATCCACCCCCATCGCGGCCACAGCATTAAGATCGCGATAAACGGGACGCCCCGCACCCTTACCGCCCCCGGCCAGACCACGTACGACCACCAGCTGGCCCACGTCCTGGACGTGCTCGCAGGACGCACACACGCGCTGACGGGCGGGCGGGATGCCGTCGGAAACATGGCGGCAATCGACGCGATCTACCGCGCCGCCGGCCTTTCGCCCCGCGGGCTCTGATCAGGCCGCGCTCGCCTGCGCCATGCTGATCCAGCCTTCGACTTCCTGCTCCTCGAACTCGGCATCTTCCCACAGGACCCGGTCGCCCTGCGGCGTCGTCAGGAAATCCATGGCCGACAGGAAAACATCCCGGGCCGACGCGCTCGCCAGATCTTTCGCAGACCGGATACCGGCCCCCACAAGTATCTGCGCATCGTGAACCCTGAGGCCCGGCACATCCATCATCAGCCGTGACTGGTCTTGCCAGTCCGTCAACGCCTCGGCATCAATGTGGCGGGCGTTCAGCAGGTGCACGGTCTCTTCAATGTCGCAGTCCAGCAGGTCGCCGACATTCATGATCCCGGCCTTTCCGAGACGTCGCGCCGTCTTGCGGCCAACCGAGGGGGCGTCAACTATCGGCGATTCCCGCGTCAGGGCGCCGCGACCGCCAATGGACTCAACAGGTGCTGCTTCAGGTTCAGCCTCCGCGACGGGCGCAGCTTCCGGCTTCGGCGCTTCCCTGACCGGCGCAGGCTTTGCTTCGGGTTTCGCAGCGGCCTTGACTTCGGGCACAGGCGCTGGTTTCGGCTTCGCCTCCGGTTTCGGTTCCGGCTTTTCGCTCTTGATCACGGGTGCCTCGTCCACAGGCGTCACCCGCGCGCTGCCAAGCGGCGCAAGCGCCTGCGCATCAAGCTGCTTCAGCGGCACACGCAGCACCTGCTTCGCATGCAGCTTGCGGATCGCCTTGTCATCGTCGGGCAGCGTCTTGACCACTTTGCCGGTCTTCTGGAACTCGGCATACATGCGCGCGACCTGGCGCCGGTCGCCGACGTCCGCGATTTTCCGCGACAGTTTGCGAAGCGGGATATCCAGCGTCTCGATATAGCCCTGTATCGTCAGGTTCACCTTGGGCGGCGCCACGGCCGCCTCTTCGATGGCACGCGACATCAGCGTCGCCATGCCCGCCGTCGCATAGGCGACAAGGTCGGCGACAATCTCCAGCATGGTCTCGTCGAGCCCAGCTTGCGGATCCTTTACGCCGACATCGAGATCATAGTGATCAATGAAGGTCTGGTAGTGCGGATGCGACCGCTCGGCGCCGGCCCGCACCATGTCGGACACGAAGCCCACGCCGTCCGGAACGTCGATCTCCGGATAACCATTTGCCTCGATGCGCGCCGTGATCTCGTCATTCGACTTGGCGATGCTCCATTCCACAGCGCGGTGGATGGCGCCCTCTTCCTCGGTCTGGCCCGTGTGGAAGGGCTGCAGCGGGTCGGCATAGTAATGGCTCAGCACGCCCAGCGCATAAGCGGCCTCGCTCCACTTCTTGCGCGAAAGCAGGTCGACAGCCGTCGCATACCATTCAGTGGCCTTGTCACGCGCGCCGCCCCACTCGCCCTCGGAAATGTGCAGGACGTGATTGCGGAAATCCTTGAAGGTCGTGTCCGGTGCCTTGGCCCCCTTCAGCAGGTGCTCATGGTGCACCAGGAACAGCGACTTCCACTTTTCCGCCTCATCCGCGCCAATCAGGTCAAGCGCATTGAGCGCGATATGGTGATGTGTCGACGTGCAACGGTGCGCACGGATCACCCGTTCGAGCAGGGACATGGCGGGAACTCCAGTGTGGTGAATCTTTCACCGACTCTGCCCCCACGAAAGTTACCGTGAAATTAACCCTTTGCCGCCCGGCGGGGATTTGCCTCCCGCCGGGTGCAATTTGGCATCTACCGAACCGCAAAATCCGTTGGTTCCGTGCTCTTGCCCTTGGCGTCTTTTTCGCCGCGGGGCTGGCCGTGTTTCTGCGCGCCCATGAAGCCGAAAAGGTGCCCGGCAACCTTGCGCATCTGGATCTCTTCGGAGCCTTCAGTGATGCGATAGCGGCGATGGTGGCGGTA